>JACCDV010563820.1_pt1 | contig 10508 bp, 8 predicted proteins | sample 7446131 | NCBI WGS metagenome assembly JACCDV01 (sample SAMN15323448, study PRJNA562643) | freshwater metagenome | isolation source: river surface water | place: USA:Blue River Watershed | collected 2017-08-17
CATGCGCGCATAGCCTTGAGCCGCATGACCTGCGCCTTGTTCGTGACGAACTAAAATATGTTTTAAGCGATCTTGGTAATCATAAAGCGCGTCATAGGTCGGCATGATGGCCCCACCAGGGTAGCCAAAAATCGTATCCACCCCCTGCTCTACCAATGATTGCATGATGGCTTGCGCCCCAGACAAAAATTTCTTTTGGTCGGGTTGATTAGCTGCTTCGGTTTGAGTTTGGGTTTGTCCCATGGTTAACATTTATTGATAATTTGTTTCACGCGAACGGAAAGGATTTCCTCCTTACAAATCCGTCACGCATCCCTGACTCGCAGAGGATACGTTTTTAATATATTTACGAAGAACACCTTGCTTGAATCGAGATTCAATAGGAGTCCAATTCTTCTTACGCTCTGCTAATTCTTCATCCGATACGTGTAATACCAAGGTGTTATTCACCGCATCAATCGTAATTTTATCACCATCCTTTACTAGCGCGATAGGACCTCCTTCAAATGCTTCTGGAGTCACGTGACCCACCACAAAACCGTGCGTTCCACCAGAGAAACGACCATCCGTAATCATCGCGACTGAGTTTCCTAAACCGGCACCGATAACGGCTGAAGTTGGTTTTAACATTTCTGGCATCCCTGGTCCGCCTTTAGGTCCTTCATTGCGAATGACAATAACATGACCAGGCTTAATCTCACCTTTTGAAATATGTTCTATCACTGCTTCTTCACTGTCACAAACTTTCGCTAATCCTTCAAAACGCTCCCCTTCCTTACCCGTAATCTTCGCCACAGCACCACCTGGGGCTAAATTGCCATAGATAATTTGCAAGTGACCCGTCGGTTTTAACGGCTGGGTGATAGGGAAAATAATTTTTTGTGTGTCAAAATTCAAGTCCGGAGCCTCCGCTAAATTCTCCGCCATCGTCTTTCCTGTCACCGTTAAACAATCTCCATGCAATAAACCCACAGAAAGTAAATATTTCAAAATCGCAGGCATTCCCCCGATTGCTAAGACGTCTTCCATGTAGTATTTACCACTTGGTTTTAAGTCCGCTATAAGCGGTGTGCGATCCGAGATATCTTGGATGTCTTTTAATGTAAATGAGACACCTGCCGCGTGCGCGATGGCTAAATAGTGAAGCACTGCATTCGTCGATCCACCTAGTGCAATAACCACAGTCATGGCATTTTCAAAGGCGTGTCGCGTCATGATATCACGCGTACAGATATTTTTTTCAAGTAACACTTTCATCGCTGCACCGATCGCTAAACACTCCGCCTTTTTGCCTTCGTGCGTCGCTGGATACGTAGATGAATTAGGTAATACTAAACCCATAGCTTCCATCGAGGACGCCATCGTGTTTGCGGTATACATACCGCCGCAAGCACCTGCTCCTGGAATTGAGTTGCGAATAACGCCCTCATAATCCTCGTCAGAGATGGTTCCAGCATATTTTTTTCCCAAAGCTTCGAAAGCCGAAACGATGTCTAATTTTTCCCCTTTGTAGGATCCGCTGCGAATGGTACCGCCATATACAAGCATACCTGGACGGTTCAAACGAGCCATCGCTATCATTGCGCCTGGCATATTCTTATCACAACCTACGACAGCTATTACGCCGTCATACCATTGCGCTGCTACTACATTTTCTATTGAATCTGCGATGATATCACGCGATGGCAAAGAATAGCTCATCCCGTCATTTCCATTGGTCATTCCATCTGAAACCCCGATGGTATGGAAGATCAATCCGACCATCCCATTCTCTTGGATTCCCTTTTTTACGTGAACAGACAAGCCATTCAAGTGCATATTACAGGTATTTCCCTCATAACCGGTACTCGCAATACCGATTTGAGCTTTATTCATATCCTCAGGCGTTAAACCGATACCGTAAAGCATCGCTTTCGCCGCGGGATTAGAAACCTCTTGAGTTAAAGTCCGTGAATACTTATTTAATGACATAGGGTTAAATAAATTTTTTCAAACGTTAAATATACGCAATTGGATTTGTAGAGTGATAGTTTATGCCAAAGAATCTTTGGTAATTATAGAAAAATCAAAATTATTTATTTGTTTTCTCCTACCTGTTGTCTCCACATCGCAAAATACAATCCTTTACTCGCCACTAAATCGTCGTGCGAACCCTGTTCCACGATCTTTCCTTTCTCTAATACATAGATCCGCGTCGCATGCATTACCGTCGATAAACGGTGGGCAATCAAAATCGTAAGGTGCTCCGTATCAACAGATAAAGAACGAATGGTTTCTGATATTTCTTCCTCGGTCAGAGAGTCTAGCGCAGACGTCGCCTCATCAAAAACCAATAAGTTCGGATCCCGTAACAAGGCGCGCGCTATACTTAGACGTTGCTTCTCTCCACCCGAAACCTTCACGCCACCCTCTCCGATCAAGGAATCTAATCCTTTGTCGGCTCTGGCTAGTAAACTTTGGCAGGCTGCTTTATCTAATACCTCCATGCATTGTTCATCTGTCGCGTTCGGATTTACGAACAACAAGTTCTCGCGAATCGAGCCGGAGAACAATTGTGTGTCTTGGGTCACAAAACCAATCTTTTTACGTAATTGATCGAAATCAATCGCGTCGCTAGGTTCGCCATTATAATAGACTTGCCCTTTTTTAGGACGATAAAGACCCACTAATAATTTTACTAATGTTGATTTTCCAGCACCTGAAGGCCCCACGAATGCAATCGTTTCGCCGCCTTTTACAGAGAACGTGATTCCGTCCAAAGCCTCTGTCGTCGCCGACTGGTGTTTGAACGAAACGTGATCAAACTTCAATTCCTGAATAGAGGAGATAGCTTTCGGATTTGCTGGTTTTTTCTCCGATGGAATACTTAAAACCTGCTCGAAATTCTGTAGCGACACCTCCGCCTCGCGGTAGGTATTCACCACATTACCAATCTCTTGCAATGGATTAAAGAGGAAGAATGAATAGATGTTTAACGAATAGAATTGACCGATAGTGATTTTCCCTTCATAGATCAAATAGATCAATACAACTACCATCAGCATACGCAATAAGTTCACACAGGTTCCTTGAACAAAGGCCATGGAGCGAACATAACGCACTTTCTTCAATTCAAGTTTCAGAATTTTCTCCGTCGTTGCGTTTAAGTGCGCTATCTCTTGCTCTGCTAAACCAAGCGATTTAACTAACTCGATATTGCGCAAGGATTCGGTCGTAGAACCAGCTAAACCTGTCGATTCTTTGACAATTTCGATTTGTATTGTTTTAATCTTTTTACTCAATACGGATGAAACATAGCCGATAAGGGGTCCCGTGATTAAAAACAAAGGCATCACCATCCAATGCACCGAAAAGGCATAGACCGAGATGAAGATCAAGGCGATGATCGATTGAAAAAGAATGTTGATTCCTAGGGTAATCAGCTTTTCGACGTCAGTACGGACTTTTTGGAGTTTGCCTAGAGTCTCGCCAGATCTTTGGTCCTCAAAAGTTTCGTAAGGCAGCTCTAAGGAGTGGCGGATTCCGTCTGAATAGAGATTTGCACCTACTTTTTGGGTTACCGTATTGATGAAATAATCCTGAAAGTTTTTGGCTACCCGGCTTACGAAAGCCACGCCCACAGACGCTAAGGCTAAAGGCCAAATCGCCGCCACGAATTGGTCCATCGTGTGCGTATCCGAGCGATATACCGCCGCTACATCATCGATGATCTTCCTGAAAATATAGGGATCCATCAAGGAGAAGATCTGGTTCGTGGCTGCTAGGGCTAATGCCCCCACCACTCGCCAGCGGTATACTTTTAAATAATTCAGTAATAATTTCATCTACTTATTTTAAAATCTACTTAAAGCCATCTCTGAGATGGTTTTTCCAATCGCTAAAGAGGACGTTGCCGCCGGACTTGGCGCATTCAACACATTGATCACTTTCGCGTCTTCCACGATTGAGAAATCATCTAATAATCCACCTTCTCTGTCGCAAGCCTGAGCTCTAACACCGGCTCCACCTTCAACTAAATCCGTCATTTGAATCTCAGGGATTAATACTTGCAAGGCTTTTGTGAAGGCCTCTTTCGAGAAACTACGGTACATTTCACCTAAACCTGTTTCCCAATATTTCATGGCTACTTTTTGGAATCCTGGCCAGGTTAAGGTCTCCCAAAGTTCCTTCGCATCAATCCCTAATTTCTTGTATCCCTCTTTCTTGAATGCCAAAACCGCATTCGGTCCCGCCTCCACGCCACCTTTCATCATACGCGTAAAATGTACGCCTAGGAAAGGGAAATTTGGATCAGGCACCGGGTAGATGAGATTCTTTACTAGGTATTCTTTGTCTTTTCTCAGCTTAAAGTATTCCCCACGGAATGGTATGATACGTACATCTAATGGATCCCTTTGCGTCATTTGGGCTACTTTATCTGAGTAAAGGCCCGCACAGTTTATGATTAACTTCGCCTCATAAACGGACTTCGTTGTTTCTACAATTGAGAAAGTCAAACCTTTTTTAATATCCAATACTTGTTCCCCTAGGTGCATTTCGCAACCCTTGATTTGGGCCCCAACCGCTAATTTTGCAGCCACTGCTCGGTAATCTACGATTCCCGTTTGCGGAACAAACATCCCCTCTACCCCCGTCACGTGCGGCTCGTATTCGCGCATTTGCTCCAAATTCAATTTCCGGATACCAGCTAATCCATTTTCTTGGCCACGCTGGAACAAGGTTTCTAATTGTGGGAGTTGTTCATGGGTAGAAGCAACCACCACTTTACCCGTTAACTCGAATGGGATATCCTCTTTTGTACAATATTCAATGAGTTGATGGTATCCTTCGATGCAATTTTTCGCCTTTAAAGAACCCGGTTTATAGTACAATCCCGAATGGATGACACCGGAGTTATTACCTGTTTGATGCATGGAAACCATGTTTTCTTTCTCAAACAAAGCGATCTGAAGATCTGGACGCGCTTCTAATAAACGGTGCGCTGTTGCGAGGCCTACGATGCCGCCGCCTACAATGATTACGTCTAATGCCATAAATTGAAATTTGAAGAACAAATATACGGCTAATCGATGGTAAAAAGAATTATTCGTAGCTTTGAGCTATGAACCCGCGGATCGAGCAATTGTATCAAATTTCCAAAGCCCCAACTCGGACCATTTTAGGTCTCATGTCGGGAACATCTTTGGATGGTTTAGATTTGGCTTTGGTGCGCTTTACAGGTTTTGGGCTAGCTACCTCTTACGAGATTTTACACTACGATACCCGCCCTTATCCGGCAGATTTTAAGGAGTCTATTCGTTCGGTTTTTGCCAAAGAAACCATTCATTTCCCTACCCTTTCGACGCTTAATGCGCAAATTGGACGTTTACACGCCTCTTTGATTTTAGAGGTTTTAGCTAGCTGGGGAGTTAATCCATCTCAGGTAGACGCGATTGCCTCTCACGGCCAAACCGTCATGCACCGCCCAGACAGAACAGGCAAACTTCCACATTCCACCCTGCAAATAGGCGACGGAGATCACATCGCTCAGTTAACAGGCGTTATCACCCTTTCCGACTTCCGCCAAAAGCACGTGGCAGCCGGTGGCGAGGGAGCTCCTTTAGCGATGTTTGGCGATTATTTCCTATTCTCTAAGAAAGGTGAAAATCGAATTTTACTAAACATAGGCGGCATCGGAAACTTTACTTATTTACCCGCTTCTGGAGATCCAACTGGCATCTTAGTAACCGACACCGGCCCAGGGAACACCTTAATCGATGCAGCGGTTCGCCGTTATTTCAATAAAGCTTATGACGCAGATGGCGCCATCGCCCTATCCGGAAAAATCGATACCAGTATTTTAGCAGAGCTATTGAGCCTGAGCTTTTTCAAGGATCAATTCCCCAAAAGCACTGGCCCTGAATATTTCAACTTAGACATTGTTCACGCGTCTATCAGCCCGGCTGATTTAATCGCAACCTTGACTGAATTCACCGCCCAAAGCATTGCCCTCGCCATGAAAACCTACATTCCTTCTTCTGTAGAGGGCATCGTTTATGTAAGTGGTGGCGGTAGCAAAAATCCGGTGATCATGGCCCGCTTAGCCCAACTTCTTCCCTTCCGCGTTTGTGAAAGCGACGAATTAGGCATGCCTTCGGCTGCAAAAGAGGCTGTTTTATTTGCTTTGTTAGCGAATGAGACGCTGGCGGACTCGCCTGGTGCGGAGAGATTGGGGGATTCGCCGTGGGTAAGTTTAGGTAAGATTTCATTATAAAATCCGGCGGATTTTATAATGAAATCTTAAGAGATTAGAGATTAGAGAGTATAGAGTAGAGATTTAAAGCATAGAGCATAGAGCATAAAGAATAAAGTTGGAATCGCCTATGGCGATGTATATGTTGAAAAATCCTTCGGACTCATTTCCTCCGGACTTTCGACTAACGACTGACCACTGTCAACTGGCGACTTTTAAGCTACTAAGTAGCGCAAAACATGAAATACAAATTTACCGACTCCATCCTTTTCGAGGACGCAGATTTTATTGTGATTAACAAACCCTCTGGCATTTCGACACTCGATGAGCGGAAGGATGATTTAGCGCCGGCCATCTTGCGTTTAGCGAAAGAATATTCATCGGATGCACAGGTGGGACATCGTTTGGATAAAGAAACATCAGGGGCTTTAGTTATTGCTAAAAATCCAGAGGCCTACCGCCACATTTCAATGCAATTCGAACACCGCGAAACGGCGAAACGCTACCACGCTGTCGTGGAGGGGATGCAGGACTGGGATGGCTTTCTAGTGAACTTACCCATTTTACCATTGAAAGATGGAAAAGTGGTGATCGATCGGGCCAAAGGAAAGCACGCCGAAACCTGGTTCCGAACTTTGAAAGTATTCCGCGGCTATACTTTGGTCGAATGTATGCCTATTACTGGACGCATGCACCAAATTCGCATTCACCTGACTTGCCTAAAAGCGCCTATCGTTTGTGATGCAATGTATGGTGGGCCTGAGATTTACCTATCTGACCTGAAACGTAATTTCCATTTGAAAAAAGACACCGAAGAACTTCCTTTAATGCGCCGCGTCGCACTTCATGCGCATAGTTTATCATTTAATCTCATGAATGGAGACCCCATTACGGTCGAGGCGCCCTATCCAAAAGATTTCAATGTGCTGGTTAAGACTTTGGAGAAGTATTCGTAATTTTACAGCCCTGGCTCCGTAGTTCAATGGATAGAATGTAGGTTTCCGGTACCTAAGATGAAGGTTCGATTCCTTCCGGGGCTACTTAATTACATGATAAACCCTTCTAAATCAACCAATTAGAAGGGTTTTTTATTTTAAGGTGCAACATAGGTACAACAAATTCCAGTTTTCTTCTATTTTCATCCAGTTACTTTCGATTACACAATAGAGCTTCAATACTAAATAAAAGTTATTTGTGTGTATGAGAGAAGAGGTGTACTCACTCCCCCTGTAAATTAGTCTTTTTAGAGCCTAATCTAATTTGCTGCCAGTTAATTATATATAGCATTAATCTCACTAGAATGTAGTGAAAGATGCTAGTTAAATTCTATTCTGCCAAAAATTTTCTTTTATATTTTTCTTGTGCACCCCCACTCTTAAGGTACTCCACACTGCAACCCCTCCCAGGTCCTGGGCAGGCGGGTGTCTCTCCCTGGGTCAATTCTGGCCTATCATTTTTCACATTCTTAATTTTTAACGTTATGGTAATCGTTAGCAGTATTCTGGAGAAGGTCAACTCATCTAATGGCCAAACATTTGTTCTTCTTGAGCTTTCAGGAGGATTAGAACTCGTTCAATCTCAAAACACGGGTAAGTTCTATGCTACCAGTCGAAAGTGTAGAATTCCTTCCACATTCTCAGCTGATGTAGCTAAACTGATGATCGGTCAGCAGATTGAAGGGGACATTGTCCGGATTGAATCAGATCCTTACGAATACACCAACAAAACTACGGGTGAAGTGATCACACTAGCTCACAGCTATGCTTACCGACCTAAAGGAAGTATGGAGCTACTTGGTGAATCTCGACTTGAAGTGGTTGAGGAGAAGATTAATCAAAACAGTTATAAGCTAGCTATCTAATCAAGTTAGTTATTTCTTCGCATAAAGGGGTGTAGCAAGTTGCTATGCCCCTTTTTTCATTTATACATAAACAACATATGTTATGGAATTTCAAACTGCCCAAAGAAAACGGGCTAAAATTAAGATGGCTATTCAAGGTCATAGCGGTAGCGGTAAGACTTATTCTGCCTTGCTTGTTGCTCACGGATTATCTCAATCTTGGGAAAAGGTGGCTGTCATAGATACAGAGAATGAATCTTCTCATCTATACGCTCATCTAGGAGGATACAAGGTGCTTGGTATCTCAGCACCGTTCGAACCAGAGAAATACATAGAAGCAATTGATTTCTGTGTGGCCTCAGGGATTGAAGTGGTTGTTATAGACTCAATAACTCACGAATGGGAATGCCTGCTTGATTACCATGGTTCACTACCAGGTAATTCATTTACCAATTGGAATAAGGTTACGCCGCGGCACAATGCATTCGTTCAAAAGATCTTGCAAGCCCCAGTTCACATCATTGCAACGGTTAGAACTAAACAAGACTACGTGCTAACAGAAAAGAATGGTAAAACCATACCTGAAAAGGTAGGACTTAAATCTGTTCAGAGAGATGGATTGGATTACGAGTTTACGCTCGTGTTTGATTTAGATAATAAGAACCTTGCACACGCTAGCAAAGACCGTACAGGATTGTTCTTTGGAAAGCCTGAACATAAGCTATCCGCTACAACAGGAAACATCATCTCTAAATGGTGTATGGAGGAATTAGAGCCTCAAATTGATTACGTGAAGGATCGCATAAACAATGCTTCAACCATCATCGAATTACTGGGTCTATACAATCAATTTACCCAGTTTAATGACCTGCTTTTGCCTTATTATGAGAAGAGAAAGCAAGAGCTAAGACAAGCCAAAAACCGTGCCTTAGAAGGCAACTTAAACCCCATTCAATATGAACAACCAACTAACAGTTAACCCATCTATAGAGATGGAAGAATACGCTTCTTATATCGAAATAGAGGAGCAAGTAATTGAATCTAGTTGCTCAGCATTCATAGGTGCTAATACCATGGAAGTTAATCTACAAGAGATACAAAGCCAACACATCATACCTGTGTTTAGTAAAGACAATGAACCCCTAATTAGTCACGGGGATTTCATTCAGACAACCTACGATGTGATTAACCACTGCTTCAAAGGAGAGGATATTCTTTCTCCTAGTATACGTGTTTCTCATCCCATTAAAGGAAGAACCCCAGAAGCACGCTATAAACCAGCTAGTCAACTAGAGGATCACGAAAGAACCATCTATTACGAAAGGGCAATGTTTGTTTTCGAGATACCTAGCATCCAACGAACCATTGATGGACAGACGCTAAGTCTAACCATAGGTGGAGTAAAGTGCTACGGGGATGATAAGCTAAACAATAAGAAAGGTTCAGCGGAACATTTCAAGATTTTCATTGGGTTCTCTGTCAAGGTGTGCAGTAACCTTTGTGTTTGGTCAGACGGTGCTCAGGTAAAACTAGTGGTTAAAAGCCAAGGAGAACTAATGGATGCCATTATGTCGATGATTAGCCATTATAATCCAGAATCACACCTAAGGACTATGCAGCGATTTACAGAGCATAATCTAACAGAAGCTCAATTTGCACAGGTGTTAGGACGTGCACGCTTGTATAATTACCTGCCAAATGAGGTTAAGAAGCAGATACCTCCTCTTTTGTTTACAGACACACAGCTAGGTTCAGTTGCAAAGGACTACTTTCATGACCAAAGCTTTTGTCGCAATGATGCAGGGGAAATCAACCTATGGAGGATGTACAATCTGTTTACGGGTGCTAACAAGTCAAGTTACGTGGATAGCTTCCTAGAACGTAGCGTGAATGCTTTTGATTTCACACACCAGCTTCAATCTGGCCTTGCAGGAGGAAGCACTAACTGGTACTTGAATTAGCATGGCAAAGAAACAACAAGTCGAGTTTCTCCACCCTAATGTACTATTAGTTATTACGCCCAAGGGAATCATCCTTGAATTGTATACACCGATACGCGCAGAAGTGATTCGCGAAATAGGTAATCTTCCAAAGGGAACTAAGGTGTACATTGATGCTATCTTGAAAAGCGACAAGTACAAGATCCTTTATTGCATTTCAGGTAGGTGGTACCCCTATAATTATTTAACGGTATAATATATCAATAACAAAAAGGCCATTTGAAGCAATTCAGATGGCTTTTTTTACACCCCTAAGCCAATGGGTCAAATATGACCTTGTGTCAGATATGACCTTTAACCAATTTCAAATATGAAACTGAATAAGGAAGAACTTGTGAACAAAGTTGGTTCTAAAATACGTGAAATACGTAAGGAAAAAGGACTAACAATTGAAAAGCTTGCCTTAGAAGCTGAGATCGAAAGTAAACAATTACGA
>JACCDV010265672.1_pt1 | contig 10502 bp, 12 predicted proteins | sample 7446131 | NCBI WGS metagenome assembly JACCDV01 (sample SAMN15323448, study PRJNA562643) | freshwater metagenome | isolation source: river surface water | place: USA:Blue River Watershed | collected 2017-08-17
GATTCATCCACTCTTGTTATCTCTTCTGGCAAAAGCCCTTGCCTTGAACCTTCAGCCGCAACCACAAATTCACCTGCCGCATTTCCTTTTTCTGACACATTTACCCTATCTCTTGCAAACTGACCTACAGCTGATGCCATCGCCTTGCTTGAAGAGGCGGGTGGTTGCGATGTAATAACTTCATTCGTCACAGGATATGTAGGGGAATACTGCATTGTGACTGAAGGTTCCACCTGGGCGGTCATGGCGGTAGACTTCGGCACACGGGAAATAGGGTCGCCTATATCGCCTGGTACGGCATCGGGGTGCGTTTTACGAAAATCATTTAACTCTAATTGAAGATCTTGTTTAAGAAGTTCAAAGACTGCGTTCAAATCTGACAGAATTTCCTGCACCACTCTAAGGTTAGCACGCCCCTTATCGTCCTTTCCAAAAACTTTATTCATCATCCAAAACGATAATGAAACCTCAGGAATTGGTGAATCTTTACTACCTTTATATTTATCAAGCAAACCCCTGCCTTCATGAAAATTATCTCTAACTATGCCCTGTAAGATATCCATATTGCTCTGCATTTTCTCCAACCTAATATTCAACAGCAAAGCTGGATTATTATCAATAATTGCTTGCATGGCCGGGCGCTTACTGACCGGATAATTATGAATATTTTCTCTATTCCATTCTCTTTGCCAGTCCCAGCCATCTCGCATATTAGTAATAGTTAGCTTTAAGAGATCACTTGTAGTTACTAAACTATGTGCCTTGGCCCAGCTAGAAAAGGACACTTCTCTCGGCTCATCACCGCCTCTTTTAATAAAAATACTAAAAGAATCTAATTTAGCAATTCGAATAGATTGCTCAAGCAAGAAACTTATTTCGGCATTTATCCGTTTAAATAAATCAGGTATTTTCTTAATTTCATCTACTGACATTGCAGCAGAGATGTTTGGTGGTTGTGATGAATTGGACTTTGCATTTGCCATATCTGTTTGAACACGATAGTTTGCCCTATCTATCTCACTGATAGCCGCAGGATCAAGCTGTTTTGCATCGGCACTAGTGACAATTTGCGCGGCGCTGAATTTTGTTCCGCCGGAGAAGTATTTGCGGGGGATGAGTTGGGAACCTGACTCTTCCTTGATATAGTTAAAGACGCCTTTTTTGTAGGCTTTTAGGTAGCGTTGGTAGATGGCGTCGGGATCCATGTCCTGGATTCCCGCTTGCGCGGGAATGACAGCAAGGCCGCTGACCTTGGCTTTATCGCTATAGACTTTATTTAGGATGGCTTGTTTTAGGTTCTTTTTGTACCAGGTGGCTAGGATAAAGGCGTGGAAGATTTGGCGGATGGTTGCGAAGTTCTTGCCGGTGTTGATTTCTTTTTCTAGTTCGGGGAGGATTATTTCTCTGATAATTTGAGAGGCAACATTTCCCTCGTTCTGAATTCCCGCTTTCGCGGGAATGACATTCTTGTTTTTATTCATCGCGGTGTAATCTTCATCGAGCATCACCTTTAGATGGGCGTTGACGACGAAGGCGGTGTTGTTGCTTTCGAAGACCTTGGCGGTGTCGGCTAGGATCCATACCTTGTTGAAGGTGTTAACAGGAATTTCGCTGGTGCCGTAAAGCTGTTGGGCTTTGGCGTACACCCTATCCCAAAAGGCCTTGCCTAATTCTTTTTCAGGGTAAATCATCGAGGCGGTTAATTGCTTTAAAATATAATCCTGCGCTAAAAGGTCACGGCCTAATTCGGTTTTGCCTAAAGCGTCTGGAATCATGCGGTCTTTTTCATAGGGGCTTAAGTTTACCCATAGGTCATCTTCTGGGATGGTTAGGCAAGCTAGGAAGTAGTTGATGAGGCGTTGGGATTGTTGTTTGAGTTGTTCTTGATGCTGGATTCCCGCCTGCGCGGGAATGACAGGGGTATCATCACCGGTGTCTACTAGAAAGTCGAAACGTAAGGGGTTTTCGGGATGCACCTTCACGCCCTTAATCATCAAGGGCTTAAAGGCTGGAGATAAATTGACCATGGTGCCGGGTTCGGGTAAGTCCATTTGGGCATGAACTGGCAATGGCGTAACAATAACGCTTACGCTAAAACTAGCCAAAAGGCATAGAGTGATGAGCTTACGGACTCCTCTGGGAAACATGCTGAAAGTGTACCATCCACCAAGCAGAAAAGCAAATAATGCAGATAGTGTAAACTATTGATAGCAAATGACTTACATTTTTATTTATAGGCACTTAGACTTCTTTTTTGGCAAGATGCCTTTTAATGCGGGGATCTTTCTTTATGGTCGCTTTAACAATAGCCATATATTTCTTCTTTTCTGACTCAAAATTCTTAACGCTTTTCCACTCCCCGCGTTCAACAGATTCCATTAACTCTTTTTCTTCTTTATCTAGATATTTCATATCATCCCCCTTACGAATTCTAACTAAGCCGGCGGCCAGCCGCTAGGATTACAACCATATACCTGCTGATACGCCCTAACCGTAGCTGGAATGGGCTTATCCATAGCTTCTTTTCTTGCCTGCTCATTCATTTCAGCTAATTGGGCTTGGAATTTATCAATTTCTAATTGCTTCTGCTCTTCTTCTTGGGAAGCCGCAAAAGCTTCCGATGGTGAGTACGTTATTGGTGTTTCAGAATCTTCATGTAATGGCGCTATATCGATTGCGTGCATCTGGGGAAAAGAATACTTCCAGTCCGCCCCTAGTAACTTTAAACGTTTAAAGATCATCACATATACCATTTTTAAATCAGCACGACCACTTATCCAGATTGTGCCCAAATAAAAATTCAAATAGTCCCCACCCCATAGGTCAACATTCTCCTTATCGGATATGCTGTTTAAGTACCCATCAATAAAAGCTCCAGCACCACGGAAGGAACCAATATCCACTACCCGACCATCTTTTGCCACTACCTCATTGTTATCTGAAAAAATGTCCCATAAACAACGCCCTACCAACTCTGTCACTTCTTCTATTGCCTTAACGGGGGTTTCCTCCCATTCACTACGGATATTTTCAATGGTTGGCTCTGACCTAGTTACATTATTCTGATCGGAATTTTTAAGCCCTTCAATATTGCGATGAATGCGCAAACATTCATTGAATACCTGTTCCACCGAAGGATGAAAACAGGCAAGAAAAGGAGATCTTTCCCACCCCTCGGGCACAATTTCAGCCATTACCTCTGCCCCTCTAAAACCTTTGGGGAAGAGCTGATCAAAAAATGCTTTTAATTCAACATCTGTCATGGCACAATCACTTCACATCTATGCATGCCAATTACGCGAAGCATGTGTGACGCCTGTAATCCAAATCTCTTGCTTCACAATGCGGTACATAATCCGATAGGCCCCATAAATTAATTCACGACAATTAGTGTTTTTAATTTCGGGGATAATGCGGCCAGATTGAGGAAAATCTTGTAGCTGGTCAACCATCTCGATAATACGTGTCACAAATAAAGACGCCTGATCAACTGAATCTCGTTCAATATAGGATGCTATTGCATCAATATCTTTTAAAGCAGAAGGCGCCCAAATTACTTTACCCATTTACGTAATCTCTTCTTAGCCTCTTCGTGGGAAACACCCTTCTTTTGCTTAATCTCTTGCTCACCATGTTGAAACTTTGCCTGCACATACAAAGCATGCATAATATCATCCATCGTCGCTTTTGAAGGCAACGCATTAATTACATCTTTAGCAATTTCTTTTACCGTCATATACCCCTCCACTCAAGTTAGAAATTAACCTTCATTAAAAAGTATAAATGACCCAAAAGCCTTTGTCCAATTATTCTAAAACCGGATAAGAACCTAAAATTTTTAAGAATTTGCACATGCCTTCGAGTTGATTTAAGGCGCGCTTGACTTGGGGGTCGTCCTTGTGGCCTTCGCAGTCCACGAAGAAATAATAATCCCAGGCCTTTTTCTTGGATGGACGGGACTCAATCTTGGTGAGATTGATCTTGTTTTTCATGAAGGGGCTTAACATCGCATGCAAGGCCCCTACCTTATCCTTGATGGAGAATACCAAGGAGGTGCGGTCACGACCAGTTGGCGGCACAATGGTATTGGCAATCACCAAAAATCTAGTGATATTGTGTGAGCTGTCTTGAATGTTTTTCTTTAAAATATTTAAACCATATAGCGGAGCAGCAATTTCCGAGGCAATGCACGCGGCATTCTTTTTTGACGCAGCTAATTGCGCAGCCTTGGTGGTTGAGGCCGTTGGAATAAGCGCTGCTTTAGGTAAATTACGCATGAGCCAATGACGGCATTGACCAAAGACTTGCGGATGGGAGTACACTTCCTTGATATTACTTAAGGCACCCTTGGCCATTAAATTATGCGACACATCTAGCAGGATTTGCGAGCAAATCTTTAAATCAGATTCAACCAACAAATCCATCGTATGTGTGACTACCCCTTCAATAGAATTCTCAATAGGCACAATGCCGTAATCGCAATCTCCATGTTCGACCTTGGAGAAGACTTCGGCGACATTTTCGCTATCCACATACTCGACGGAAGAACCAAAACGTTTCAACGCGGCTAGGTGCGTGAAGGTCGCCTGCGGGCCTAAATAGGCAATGCGCAGGGGTTTTTCTAAATTCAATGACGCGGACATAATTTCACGGTAAATGGCTTCAAAAGATTCTGGCTTAAGTGGCCCCTTGCTTAATTGTTTTACCCGGGCCAAGACCGCCTTCTCGCGCTCGGGGGCATAGATCGATTGATTATGTTTAATCTTTTCCTTGCCAATCGACATGGTAATGGCCGCACGGTCGTTTAATAGTTCAACGATCTTAGCGTCTAGGGCATCAATTTTTTTGCGTAGTGGTGTTAGGTCCATTGTTATTCCTTATTCAACATTCTGCGGTACTTCATGTTGTGTGCGTGACTGGCCGCTGGATTCTTGGGTCGCGGCTTCTTGCTCCATCTGAGCAATGGTCTGTTCTAAGACTGTTGCCGGTTCAGGCGAAGCTTCATCTGCCACCGCCTGAGAAACTTCTGCTTCCGTTGGCGCCTTCGTCGGCATATCAACACCTAATTGAGAAAATTCTTCGATCTTAGGGAGATCTTCCAAGGCCCTTAACCCAAAGTATGACAGAAATTCCTTCGTTGTGCCATATAGGAATGGACGACCAGGCACTTCCTTGCGTCCCACAATATTAATCAAACCCTTGTTTAACAAATGGGCAATGGTTCCGTCGCTATTAACGCCACGGATAATTTCAACTTCAGCACGGCCTACTGGTTGCTTGTACGCAATAATGGCCAAGCTTTCTAAGGCCGGCTTGGATAACTTTTCTTTTGATTTCGTTTTATAGAATTCACGGATGTAGCTCGCGGCATGGCTATTTGAAAGCATTTGCCAACCACCGGCGATCTCAACCACCACCATCCCGGCATTGCGCTCGACATATTCATCCTGCAAGGCCTTGGCTAATTCTTGAATTTGTGATGGCTTAAGTTCCGGAAAAACCGCCTTGAATTGATCCAACACAATCGGCTTATCAGAGACAAATAATAACGCTTCAATGGCGCTTTTATATTGTTTTAATTGTTCGTCCATGGTTGTTCCTTTAAGTGGATCCCCGATAGAAACATTCGGGGATGACATTAATTCTTTCTACTTTGCTTATAAATTTCTGTTAGCAATTCCTCGGCGGTGGCGATCTTCGGGTTGCGCTCTAAGGCTTTTTGCATCATTCCTTCAGCCTCCGCCTTCTTGTATTGCAATTGCAATAAAATATTCAAGGCTTCTTCTTCAATATCACTCAACGCTAAACTGGTCTTCACGGCTACTACCTGATCGCGCATTAGGGTAAACCTACCCATCTTACCTTGTAATTTTGCCACCACTTCCTTGGCCTTTTGCTCGCCGATACCAGGCAAGGTCTTTAGATACTTCGTATCTCCGCGGTCAATCGCTTGAGCAATTTCGCCAATAGCCTTATTTAAGGCTTTCACCGCCGCGCGCGGTCCGATGCCGGACACCTTAATAAACTCTAGGAAAAAATCCCGCTCAACGTCATTTAAAAATCCAATTAGCACCGGAACACCCGTTGAGGGGGTCATCTGATAATAATGATACGTGATTAACCGGACATTGCCATTGCTATCTTTACTTTCTTGCACCCGCTGCAAAACCGACAGGGGCACTAAGATTTCATAAGCAACACCCCCCACCTCGAGAACAACCGACATCTCGTGCTGGGCTAACAAACGTCCTGTAATAGCTGAGATCATATTAATTTAAACCGCATCATATGCGCATGGCCCAAGGCCAGCGCTAAAGCATCCGACGCATCTAATTTAAACGTTGCCGCCTTAATATTCAACAAGCGTTTAACAAATTCCTGCACCTGCGCCTTAGTGGCATTCCCGTTACCGAGCAGACTCTTGCGGATGCGTTTAACACTATGCTCCGCTAATTCAATCTTGTGCTCAGCGGCTGCTAAACAAATCACCCCACGCACATGCCCTAGAATCGAGGCGGTGGTGGGGTGTTTGGTATGTGCGTACAATTTCTCTAAAACTAAAATCTGCGGCTTATTAACTTCAATGATCGTATTAAGGTGCTTATAAATCTTGGCAATCCGCACCTCAAATTTATCCTTTATATTAGGCTCGATCGTCCCTACTTCAATAATCTTAGGGGTTCCCGTGGTGATATCTACTACACCATATCCTGTCGTGATAAGCCCAGGATCAACGCCTAATATGCGCATAAATTTTTATTCTTCTTCGGCTAATTTCGCCATTACTTCATCGGAGATATCAAAATTCGCATGCACATGCTGAATATCTTCGTTTTCATCTAAAGATTCAATCAAGGCCAACAAGTTCTTCGCATCATTACCTTCGACCTTCACCGTGTTGGTGGGGATCATGGTCACTTCAGCGGTGACTGTTTCAATTTTCTTGGCTTCAAACGCCTTCTTCACCGCTTCAAACTTGGACGGTTCACAATAAACTTCAATAGTATCGCCTTCAGCCTTCACATCTTCAGCGCCGGCATCCAGGGCGATTTCCATGACAACATCTTCAGAAGCCTTACTCGCTTCAATTTCCAAATAACCCTTCTTGGTAAACAAAAACGCGGTAGCACCAGGACCAGCTAAGGAGCCGGCTTTTTTATTTAACAAGTTACGGACTTCCGCGGTGGTGCGGTTCTTGTTATCGGTCAACCCTTCGATTAACAAGGCAACCCCGCCTGGGCCATAGGCGTCAAAGGTGACGTTTTCAAAAACGATACCGGGGATTTCGCCAGTACCTTTCTTGATTGCGTTTTCGACGTTAGCTTGAGGCATATTGTAATCACGCGTACGGGCAATCGCTGCGCGTAAACGGAAATTGGTTTCAATATTACCACCGCCTTCTTTAGCTGCTGCGGTAACTTCCTTACTTAATTTAGTAAACAGGGCGCCACGCTTTGCGTCTTCAGCACCTTTTTTATGTTTAATTTTTGCCCATTTTGAATGTCCTGACATTGTAACTAACCTCCGTGTAATACTTCTTTTCTGTTTTTAAAAATAAAGCAATCAGATAAGCCGAGTTCTGTTTCTCTTGCGAGAGATGGCCATTCGACTAACATCCCATCTTTGGATAGGATATCTTGCAGCCTACCCGAGAGTTTGACGGACCGAATTAACCCGTGCACCTTTCGATGCTTCTCCCCTATTTGGCATTGCTCCATGCAGAGATTGCTCGTTTCATTCCCAGTAAAGGGCTTCGTCACTGTAGCTCTAATCCTCCCCGCCGTCACCGACGAGTGCCCCGCGTTATCGGGGTGCATTATTCTTTGGAGCTCGGACTTTCCTCCCCGACGCCATAGGCATCCGGGCGGCCATCCTGATTTGCTTAAAACTTATTCATTGCTTTGCGCGTTAAAGCGTCAGCTTCTTTATTTTGTTCACGCGGAATATGCGCAAATTTTGCCAATTTAAAACCTGACTTTAATTGCATCACTTCGTCAAAGAGCGGCTTAATACCTTCGTGCTTCACCTTATACTCACCGATAATCTGCTTGTACATCAACTCACTATCGGTCTTCACATCTATCTCTGTCGCCTTTAAAACCAGCGCTTCTTTAAGCGCCACAATCATGGCGGTGTATTCCGCAATATTATTGGTGGCTTGCCCAATCGGTTCGGCAATTTCTTTAATGATCTTGCCCGACTGCTTAATCACCACCCCAATCGATGCAGGCCCCGGGTTACCGGAACATCCACCGTCGGTGAAAATCTCTAATTTCATAGCTCGTCAGCCAAATAAACAATGCGCGCGCAAGAATCACAACTGACTAACTGATCATACCGTCTAATTTCATTCAAACGCTGTTCTGTTAAATGCATATAACAACCGCTGCAGGCATTCTTATCATTAACCATGACAATCGCTAACCCGTCCTTATTATTCAAAATCCGCTCATAGCGACTTAAAATATCAGGCCGTACTTCCGGCGTAATACGCGTACGCTGCGACTCTTTAACCTTCAATTGATCTTGTGCTAAGGCTAATGTTTCGTCGACAGCCTTTTTCTTTTCATTAAACTCTTTTTCGTACTGAGCCACCACTGTTTTTTCTGCTTCAACTGCTTTACGCGCCGCCTCTACTTCATCAAACCCCGCGAGAATCTTGTCTTCAATAACACTCTTATCCGCCTTAATATTTTCAATCTCTAAAAGCTTAGCTTGATATTCTTTATTTGTCTTCAATAATGACAGCGACGCATCCGCCTTTGCAATTGCCTCATCCTTGGACTTAATATCATTATCTAAACTCTTCTGCGCCACCTGGATGGTTTTCAAATTATCTTCCAGTTTCTTAAGCGTGGCTTTTTTTGCTTCAAACTCGGCCTTTAACACGTCAATCTCTGCGGGCTTTTCGCGCAAATCGCGTTTTAAACGAAATGCCTCTTCATCGATATTTTGTAATTCAATTAACCTGCGTAATTGATCTTTTAAAGTCGTCGATGTGGTCATATTTCCTTTTCTCTTTTGCCCAACTTTATATAATATGGGCCCACCTGGACTCGAACCAGGGACCAAGGGATTATGAGTCCCCTGCTCTAACCGACTGAGCTATAGGCCCAAAATGGTGGACTCAGTAGGACTTGAACCTACGGCCTCTGCCATGTGAGGGCAGCGCTCTAACCAGCTGAGCTATGAGTCCTCATGGCTCAAATGAGGCTCAATATTAACATAATTTATATTCTATGGGTAGTAAAATTTCAGGTGGGCAGCAAGGGTTTTAACATCCACCTGACCCGGTGCCGTTGGCTTATTTAAGAAGGTATAGGTGTATAAACTACCAGCCGCAGGTAAGACAACCCGTGAGATCGCCCCAATCGCACCTAGAGACATTGTAATTAATTGATGCCGCCTATGCCGACGGGTAAAGGCAATCATATCCAAGACATCATCAAAACTATTAGCTTTAGCAGCAATCTTAACGATGTCCGCACGGGCCGATTGGGCTTTCTTGAAGATATTGTCCAAATGCGCTGGCGTATGATCAAAATTATGCGAAGAAACAATAACCCGCTTCTTTAAACTACGCGCTAACGCCACTGTTTGCTTGAGCAAAGGAGATGATAATTCAATGTCAATTAAATCAATCACAGGCAATGCCGACTCAATAATCTGCCATTTAAGGCTATCCGCAAATTCTCTTGGCGCGCCTTCTTTTTTTTGGTTACGGATGGTCAAGAGCAAGGGCGTTTTTAAGGCCCTGCGTGCCCTAATTTGACCAACCACATAGGCAGGGGTAATTTGCTTAAACAAATCGACCCTCAATTCCAATAAATCCGCTTTAAACGGCTTTAATTGAGCGTTGCTTTCTTTATCGGTAATAACTAGTGCAATTTTTGGTTTCATATGATGTTGTAAAGCTTAACATGCGCATGAATAAGCGTCAATCTTGAGAATCATTTACTGCCAGGCGTACTAAGAAAAAGCCGTTGGGTTAATTAAAACCCAACGGCAAATTCTTTAATAATCAGCGCCTGGCACCAATTTAAATACTAACTTCACCTTCCTTGCCAGCCATGTCCAAAAAGGAACGGATACGGCGGGAACGGGTTGGGTGACGCAATTTGCGCAAGGCCTTGGATTCGATCTGGCGCACACGCTCACGGGTGACGTTAAACTCCGCCCCCACCTCTTCTAGCGTACGGCTAGTGCCATCCACAATACCGAAACGCAATTCTAAAATCTTACGCTCACGGTCATCCAAGGATGATAACACTTGCGTGATTTCTTCCTTAAGCATGGAATGCAAGGTAGCATTCGCGGGTGACACAGCCTTTTTATCTTCGATGAAATCACCGAAGTGCGTATCACCTTCGTCACCGATCGGCGTCTGCAAGGAAATCGGCACTTGGGAAATCTTTAAGATTTCTTTAACCTTGGTCACCGGTAAACGCATTTCCTTAGCGATTTCCTGAGCTGCTGGTTCACGGCCATATTCCTGCACAAAC
>JACCDV010876910.1_pt1 | contig 10502 bp, 1 predicted proteins | sample 7446131 | NCBI WGS metagenome assembly JACCDV01 (sample SAMN15323448, study PRJNA562643) | freshwater metagenome | isolation source: river surface water | place: USA:Blue River Watershed | collected 2017-08-17
CAGTTGGGAGTCTTGATGGGCAAGGTACGTTTTGGCTACGTGTACGAGTGGCCGATGCTACAAAGCTACCTACTCCCAAATGCGACGCATGAGTTTATGCTCAGCTTTAGGCTGTTTGGTGGTGAAGCGGCGATCTGGTAGGACTTCAAGATACAAGATGCAAGAGCCAAGAGGCCTGTCTGCCGACAGGCAGGTTAGACTCAGTGCTGCTGCTAAATAAACTCTGCTTATAGGCAGGGTTTGTCATGCTTCTTGTTTCTCGGCTCTTGCTTCTAGTTAATGTCGAACACCGAACGCTGATTGAGGAATGTCGAAGTTGTGAATTTCCAAAAGGACTGGTATTCTGCTCGATAAGCGTCTTGGTACATAGTACTTGGTACTTCGCCTGCCTACCGTAGGCGGGCTTGCTCGGTCTATTTCCACCGCACTTCTACTTTATTTCATTTTAAGACTAATTACTTGATACTCTTTTCTAATCTCGAATGCCCAACACTGAGTGCAGCATGTCGAAGTAGGTAGAACTAGTTTGTAGTGTCAGCAGGCCTGCCTATCGTTAGACAGGATTTAACTAAATTTTGAGATAGTTTCAAGGATAAAGAGACAAGTTATCCACAGCTTCTTTTTATGATTTTTCAATTATATATTTTGGCTTCTTTCGATAGTTATCCACATTTTTCGACCTGGAATTTTCGAGCCTTTTGAGAAATTGTCGCTTTTTCAAGCCCGTTCTGGGATGTGCGTCTTTAAAAAAATCAATACAACTTCAAAAAACACAAGGCACAACCTGTTGAAATTCAATTAGTTAGAAAAAAAGAGTATTTTTCGAGTATTTTAGGTTTAGGATTGTTGCATAATACTATGACATCGTCTAATTACTTTTAACGTGCGATAGTATCGTTTTGTTTTATCCAAGTACTAAAGTTTTTTAATGAAAAGGGGTTTAAATCCCTGTTTGGATAAATTAAAAAGCGGTTTATCGTCCATTCACTTGATGTCAACTCTATCCGTATACGCAATGCACAGCAGTCCACGCAGTACCAAAGAAAATCCAACCCAGTTTTTAGGAACGAAAGTCGTTAAAGGCCTTCTTCTTGCAGGGATTTTTTTGTTTAGTTTTTTTCAAGCTTTTTCCCAAACAGAAGTTCGGGTGTCTTTTGCTGAAGGCGGAATAGGACTTCGAGATGGAAACGCACAATCTGTAGCTTCAATCCAGCGATTTTCAGACCTCAATATTGCACGAAGTTATTTCGTGCAAACCACCAACTCAGGAAGTTTTGAATTGGCGCAAGGAAATGATATTCCGGGTATTTTGAGACTTCAAATGACTAATGGACAAATTGTCAACATCAATGGCTCCTTGGTTTGGAAAGAAAGTTCTGGAAATACTACGTTCGCCTTTGGTTTCCATGCTAATTCAAGTGTTTCATTGAATTTAAATCAATTTGGTGGTCCCAACTATGCTATTCAAGGAGGAAACGTAAACGGGACGTCTAACTTTCTATTCAAATTGAATGGAGCAGCCTATACTTTTCCCGCAACTGGGGGATCAGAAAGTGGTAATGCGGCCACTGGAAGCCAAGCGTTATTGGATTTGAACGCGTATTTAAATGCAAGTATTCTTGCAAGACCTGCAGGCCCCGTTACGGTAGCTCAACTCACGACTTCTTCAACCAATCCCACGATTACAGGTACGGCAACCTTGGCTAATGGAGAATCCTTGAGCATTGAATTGAATGGGGTGGTTTACACCACGTCCACTGGAGTTACTAGGCCTACCGCTACAACTTGGTCTTTTACAGTGCCCAATTCAGTAAGCCTTTCGGCGGGAACCTACAATGTCGTGGCTACTATTACCGATGGAGATGGATTTACCCTTTCGGATGCTACAACCAATGAATTGGTTGTTTCTAATGTGAACTTTGCCAGCTTGGGATGTATTTCGATTGTTGCAAGTGGCGGTGCGGCGGAAGGAACTACCTGGACCTATGCCAACAATACCATCACCCCTAATTCTGCTACAGCGGTAAGTTTGAATGTGGCAGATGTGCTTGCAAAGATGTTGCTTGGAGACTTGAAAATCGAGTCGAATTGCATCACGGTTAGTACTGCGGTAGCCCATAGTAGTAATGGATCAAGCCTTACCTTGGGCAGGGTTGGCAGCACAAGTACGGTTTTAATCAATGGAACAATTTCAACAGCTGGGCCTATTTTGGCTTATGCGAACTTGATAACTACCAATGCAAATTTGACAACTTCTGCAGCTTCCACGCTTTCCTTATTGGGTAATGCCGGTCTTCGATTTGGCAATGCGGGCATCACGCTTCAAACTCAAGGTGGAGATTTGATTTTATCTTCGGATTACGATGCCAACAGCGTTGGAAACATCATTTCTGAAGGCGCGCTGACCTTGAATTCCAATGGAGGAGCTATCAGGCTTGGCGGTGGGCCCACAGCATCTGGCTTTGCTTATGGAACCTCATTTGTATCCGAAAATGATACTCCTGGGATTTGGATTAAGGGAACCACGACGTTTAATTCTGGCAACGGGGATATTTCAATTAGGGGATTTGCTGCAAACGGCACTAAGACGACACAGCATTGGCCTGCTTGGGGTGTTGGCTTAGGTCTTGGAACTTCCCTCTCTTCTCAAGCTGCTGTCGGGATAACAAGTGGAACAGGAAAGATTTCGGTAGAAGGCTGGGCAAGAAACGCGGGCTCGAACTCAAATTCTTTTGGGGTCGTATTTAATGGTTGGGAAACAGTAAATACTACCCATGCCTTGACCATTTCTTCAGCCAATACAACTGCAGATGCGATTACAATAATTGGAAATACGGAAAACACAGTTAATGGTCAGCGATATAAGAATTCACTTCGATTTTGGAGTAGCTTGACTAGCATCACCGCGACTGGTGCAGGAGGGGGAATAACACTCAGTGGAAAAACATTTTCCGGTAATGACCATCCTCAAATTGGCTGGTCCGGAGGTAATATTTTAGCCACCTCAGGACCGATTACAATCAGTACTGAAAATCAAGGATTGCTTTTAGATGGGGATTTGTATTTAGGTTCTCGTAGTGGTGTTTCTGGAAATACCACAAGTAGTTCAACCATCCGCTTTTCTGTGGATAACTATGTGGTGGCATCAGGTAAATTAGCTCGGGTTGCCACGACTGGTCCATTGACTATCGAGGCCTTTGGGACAAGTTTTAAAGATTACCTTTCAGCCATTCAGCCATTCAGTACAGCAACGGGTTGGTCATTTAATGAAAATGGGCAAACCATGAGCGCCCTGACAATTGGCAAAACTGGAAATGCATCAGCGCTAACCATAGGCTCAGCAACTACAGTTGCCGGCCCGGTGACACTTTTTGGCGGAGCCTTGGCCATCAATGGAGCGCTTACAGCAACCAACAGTACGATTAACTTGAATGCCACCGGCGCTGTAACCCAAACCGCTGCACTAACGGCAAGTAATCTTGCGTTAGGAGGCACAGGCACCTTCACTCTGAACAATGTTGGAAACAATGTTGCTACCCTAGTAGCTGGAGACAACGCCACTCAAGTAGGAAACGTGAGTTTTACGGATGCCAGTGGGGGATTGATCCTAGGTACAGTAGGAAGTAACTCAGGAATCCTGTCTTCGGGTACCGTAACTGTAGAAACCCTAGCGGGTGACCTGACCCTTGCACAAAATGTGAGTACCACCAATACGACGGCCAATGCGATTGTATTGAACGCAGGTAAGTCTACCGCCATAGGAACAACTACAGGGGGCAATATAGTAGTCGTAGGCTTGCCTTCGGTGACTACAGGAACAGGAGGGATTGTTAAACTCTTCAGTGGATCAGAATTCCAAAGTACCGGTTTAACCTTTTTGTCAGGAGGTTCGTCCAATGTTCGCTACAATGTGGATGAAACAACGAGTACCTTCAGCCCTGTGTTGGCTGCTAATGGAAAGTTTGCGCTTTATCGTCAGGCTACTCAATTCGTCACACCTACGATTAATTCTTTTGCACCGACTACAGCGAAAAGTGGAGAGACCGTAGTGATTACAGGGACAAACTTTACTGGCGCTACTGCAGTGAAAATTGGAGGAGTGCTCGTTCGTTCTTTTACGGTTGTTTCGGGAACCCAAATTCGTGCAATTGTGGGTAAAGATGCCACAGTCTCCGCGGACGTTGAAGTAACAACTCCAGAAGGATCGATTACCGCGTCCACATTTACGTTTGACTGTACAAGCAATTCTTTGGCTTTTGATGGAACAGACGATTTTGTTCAAATTGGTGCCCCACTTCCACTTACTGCGACAGGTAACTTTACGATTGAAGCCTGGGTGAGGCCAACAGTGATTGAAAATGCGTATCGTGGGTTTTTTGGAGTGCAAACTTCAGGGAATCCGTCGAGGCGCGGCCCCTCTCTATGGGTAGGACCTAACGGTTCTTTGCACACAGATGCTTACAATGCTGCCAATACCAGTGACCGTTACGACATGTTAATTGATGGGTTTTTCACAGCCAATACTTGGGTCCATGTGGCCTTTGTAAGGAGTGGAAACAACTTCATCGTATATAAAAATGGAGTGCAGGTGCCGGGTAATAATGGTAGTAGAACAGCACCAACTTCTGTAGATCTTCCCAATGCGAATTTTTGGATTGGAAAGGTGGATAACTTCTTCAGAGGGAATATAGATGAAGTCCGTATTTGGAACACAGCACGTACAGCCCAGCAAATCCAAGATAACCTAGCCCAGGAATTGGCAGGAAACGAAACTGGCCTCCTTGCCTATTACAACTTTAATCAGGGAATAATTGGTGGGGCAAATCAAGGAATAACCACATTAAACAACCTGACCACCACTGCAAACATGAGTGGAACGCTTACAAGCTTTGCAGGGACCGGTTCTACGTCCAACTTTGTTTCAGGAAATCTACCGGTGATCCTAACGCAGCCAGTTGCGTCCGCCTCTTTCTGTCAGGGGTCTGGTAGTATTTCTGTAGCAGCACTTGGTTCTCAATTGACCTACCAGTGGTATAGAAATTCTTCAGCTAGCACCACTGGTGGCACGGCGGTTTCAGGGGCCAATTCTGCTACCTTGACTATTCCAAGCACCGCTACTGGGATAAATTATTATTATGTTGTTGTCACCGAAAATTGTGGGCAGACGGTTACAAGTAGCATTTCTACGGTGACGATTATCCAAAGCCCTGTAGCACCTACTGTTTCGCCTCTTAGCTTGTGCTTGAATGTAACAGCTGCTCCATTGAGCTCCACCGCCTTAAGCAACCATACATTAAGATGGTACACTGCTGCTACTGGAGGTATAGGATCAACTGTTGCCCCAACCCCTTCTACTACTGCTTTAGGATCCACCTCGTATTACGTAAGCCAGGTAAATGCGTCAGGTTGCGAAAGTGCAAGGGCTGAGCTTGTAGTAACCGTTTTAAATCCTTCTCAATCAGGGACTTTGGCTGGTGAGCAATCCATTTGTGTGGGATCTACAACGGCATTCAGTTCTACTCAATCTGGTGGAGTTTGGTCTAGTATCAATACTGCTGTTGCTACGGTAAACGCTTCCTCCGGGTTGGTAACAGGAGTAGGCCCAGGAACTGCGACCATCAGATATACTGTTACTACGGGCTGCACTACTGTGACCGCTACGCGTACAGTTACCGTGACGGCACCGGTGGCAACTCCAACTTTAGCAGGTATAACAACGGTTTGTATCAATGGAACTACTCAATACAATGCAACTGGTCAAAGCGGAGCGTTGACCTTTAATGGAACGACAAACTTCGTTGAAACTGCAAGCAATATTGCGGCCGTGAACATTACTGGCGATATCACAGTAGAAGCCTGGGTAAGGGTAAATCAATTGCCGAATGATTGGGTTCGCCTTGTGGGTAAAGGCGACAATTCAAGTCGAACTTACGGATTCTGGCTGGCCACTGATGGGCGATTGCTATGGCAGATTTATGGCTCTGGAACTGATCCTGCCTTGTTTTCTACTGTGGCCCTGCAGACGGGAACCTGGAACCATATTGCAGCGACTCGTGTAGGCAATGTGCACACCATTTACATCAATGGAGTTGCGAGAGGCTCAGTTACTGCTTCAATTACTCCGTTTTCAAACACTCTTCCACTTACCCTAGGCTATCATGGAAGCATCCACACCTACCTGGATGGGCAGATGGATGAGGTTCGGGTATGGAATGTGGGTCGTACCGCCGCACAAATCATTGAAAATAAGGATATAGAAATTGCCGCTCAATCGGGATTGGTAGCCTATTATAAGTTCAATCAGGGTACAGCAGGCGGAAATAATGCTGGCTTGACTACGCTTTTGGATGCCAGTGGCAATGGACACAATGGAACACTTCGGAATTTTGTGCTTACTGGAACAGGTTCCAATTGGTCATCCAGGTCAGGTGTTCCAGCGACGGGAACTTGGACAAGTAGCAATACCGCTGTGGCTACGGTAAGTAGTACGGGTGTGGTTACTGGTGTAGCTGCGGGTACCGCAACCATCACCTTTACTGCTGCTGGAGGTGGAGGATGTGCGGATGTCACCGCAACACGTACCGTAACTGTGGCGCCGAGCCCTGTGATCGCTTATGCCAATGCGAACTATAGCTTCGAGCGTACCTTTGCGATTTCGTCCCTACAGCCTACAGCCTCAGGACCTACAGTAACTGGCTATTCCATCAGCCCAACTTTACCGACAGGATTGAACTTCAATACTTCGACAGGGATGATTACGGGAACTCCTACAGTAAACAGTGCTTCTAGAACATACACGGTTACTGCCACGACTGCTGCAGGATGTATAGGAACGACTACGTTTACCTTAGACGTGTTTAGTGCGACTGCGCCAAGTGCCTTGAGTTATTCTCCTACTAGCCAAACGGTAAGACAGGCAACTGCGATTACTGCAATGACGCCTACCGTTTCGGGAGGAGCTCCTACCTACACGATCTCTCCAGCACTTCCTGCGGGCTTGAGCATCAATCCGACTACAGGGGTAATCTCTGGTACCTTGACTGCTGCGCAGACGGGCACGGTAGCGTATACAGTGACGGCGACCAATAGCGGAGGAAGCGTAACCGCTACAGTGACGCTTATTTACAATACTGCGCCAACAGGAATTGCATTGGCTCCTGCTACGGTAGCTGAAAATGCTGCTTCAGGCACTACTGTAGGTACCTTGAGCGCCACAGATGCAGATACAGGAGACACCTTTACCTATGCACTTGTATCGGGCACTGGTAGTACGGACAATGCAAGCTTCACAATTTCTGGCGCTACGCTAAGAACAGCAGCGGTATTTGACTTCGAGACCAAGTCGAGCTATAGCGTCCGCGTACGGGTAACCGATGCAGGGGGCTTGACCTTTGAACGTGAGTTGACCATCACGGCGACGAATGTAAATGAGGCGCCTACGGCCTTAGCTTTGAGTGCCAATACGGTAGCAGAAAATGCAGCATCAGGGACCACAGTGGGTACCTTGAATGCCACAGACATTGATGCGAATGATACGTTTACCTATACCCTGGTATCGGGTACAGGCAGCACAGACAATGCAAGTTTCAGCATCTCTGGTAATTCATTAAGAACAGCAGCGGTGTTTGATTTCGAGACCAAGTCGAGCTACAACGTCCGCGTACGGGTGAGCGATGCAGGGGGCTTGACCTTTGAACGTGAGTTGACCATCACGGTGACGAACGTGAACGAGGCACCGACCGCACTTACCTTGAGTGCATCTGCAGTTACTGAAAATGCTGCATCAGGCACTACTGTAGGTACCTTGAGCGCAACCGATGCAGATACAGGAGACACCTTTACTTATGCACTTGTATCGGGCACTGGTAGTACGGACAATGCAAGCTTCACAATTTCTGGAACTACGCTAAGCACTTCAGCGGTATTTGACTTCGAGACCAAGTCGAGCTATAACGTGCGCGTACGAGTAACTGATGCAGGAGGTTTGACCTTTGAACGTGCCTTGACGATCTCGGTAACGGATGTGAACGAAGATAGTGACGGAGATGGCGTAAAAGACGACGAGGAGCGTGCAGATGGAACCGATCCATTGAATGCTTGTTCCTTCAAAGTTGCGAGCCAAAATGCAACGCCTTCGGATGCTTGGAAAGCTGCCGATTGCGATAACGATGGCTTGACTAACCAACGTGAAAAAGACTTGGGCACCGATCCATTGAGAGCAGATTCCGATGGTGACGGCGTGCCGGACGGCGTAGAAGTTGCGGATGGTACAGATCCTTTGGATGCGAACAAATACAAGGATGCCGATGGAGATTTGGTCCCTGATTTTGTAGAAACTGCTGACGGTACCGCCACAGGAGATTCCTTGAAGTACAAGGATTCGGATAAAGATGGGGTGCCGGATTACATTGAATTGAGAGATGGCACCAATCCAAACAGTGCTACTTCCTTCAAAGACACTGACGGAGGAGGAATTCCTGATTACGTAGAGACGGTTCTCTTCCCGAATTTAGGTCTAGCGGCTACCAATCCAGGTGTACGTGGAGACGACGAACAGGATACGGATGGAGATGGTGTGCCGGATTACACCGAATTCTTGGAAGGAAAAGATGCGAAGGATCCGAACAGCTTTACCGATACAGATGGTGATGGTGTGCCTGACCATGTTGAACGTAAAGATGGAACCAATCCAAACAATCCGAATGATGCAAAAGATAGCGATGGAGATGGGGTGCCTGACCACGTACAACTTCGTTCGATTCAATTGAGTGTATTGGAAGAGCTTGTATTGGCATGGGGTACCAAAAATCACCTAGCACAACTTCCAACTGAAGTGGAGGTAGGCATCTTCTCTGGAGAGAAAATCAAATTCCAGGTTCAATGGAACAAAACGGAATCGCTCAACATCTTGAAGCGTGGTACTTACGAATTGACGGGTACTTTGGTGCTTCCAAAAGGGTACTATAACCCGTACAATGTAAACGGCCTAATCCGTGTAGTTGTACTTCCTAAGCCAGCACCACGTGATGTAACGCTCAACAACAGCAGCTTTGTGGGCAGCACGACGAGCTTCTTTATTTCGGTAGGCGCCTTTGTGGTGAATGATCCGGTGGATAATATCCACGTGGTGAGCCTATTTGGAGACGGTTACGACAACAAGTACTTCGAGATCAAGAACAACATTTTGTTCTGGAGCAGCGCAGAGCGTGCCCCAGGCAAGACGAAGTTCAGCATTGTAGTCCGTGTGACTGACCGCGACGGCAATACAATCGAGAAGTTCTTCGAAATCACGAGAACCCGCCCAGACTTCAATTCCTTGACGATTTACAACACCTTTACTCCAAACGGGGATCGCTTCAACGATACTTGGGGAGTTCCAGAAGTTCGCTTCTACGAAGGTGCTCGAATCTCGGTGTACGAAAAAGGTGGCGCTCGTGTGTTCTATACAGAGAATCCGGATGTGCGTTGGGATGGAACTTACAATGGCAAAGAGATGCCGGTGGGATCCTACTACTGGGTGATTCAAATCGAAGAAACCGGCGCTACACGCCGAGGCATTGTGAATTTGTTACGAAAATAAAGAAAGAAGCAAGAAGCGAGAGACAAGAGCAAAGACCTCTTGTTTCTTGCCTCTCGGCTCTTGTCTCTAAAAAAATAAAGATGAAAAAACTACTACTACTCTCATTAGGAATCTTTCTAAGCATCGCTTCCTTTGGCCAGTCCAGAAAATACATGTCCCAGTTTAGCCACTTGCAGGGCTATTTGAATCCTGCCTTGACGGCCTACGAAGGATCGATGGTGAAGGGGTTTGTGCGTAACCAGTGGGCAGGCTGGGAAGGAGCGCCGAAGATGAACTTTGCTTCTGCGGAATTGGATTTGGCCAATCTTGGTGGTTCAAGTGACCTAGGCAAGAATGCGCTAGGGGTAAACTTACTGAGCGACGAATACGGAGCATTCAAAGAAACTGAGTTGGTGTTGAGCTACGCTACGAGGGTTCAGATCAGTGAGAAGGCAGGCTTGCGCATGGGAGCGGGCTTGAACATCAATAGCATCCGTCTAGATGGCACTAGACTGACTACCGAACAGGCCAATGATCCTACGCTAGCCCAGTATGTAGGCGGCTTTGCCGACATGAATGTATTGGACTTGAACATCGGTATGTCGGTGACTCACCCGAACTACTATGTATCCTATGGGGTGCATAACGTAAACCAGGGAAGCATCAGCAGTGGAGATGTATTTATGGACAAGAAGCCACGCGTGGGCATTGCTCAGGCGGGGTATCGTAACCGATTCTCAGAGCAATTGACCGTGATTGGTAACGGGATGTGGAGAAGCCAGGAAGACTTGCCGGACAATGTGGAGTTTAACTTGAAGTTCTTGTTCAAAGACAAGTTCTGGATAGGCGGCGGTCACCGGGTGGACTATGCGAACAATGCCCAGTTGGGAGTCTTGATGGGCAAGGTACGTTTTGGCTACGTGTACGAGTGGCCGATGCTACA
>JACCDV010526663.1_pt1 | contig 10500 bp, 2 predicted proteins | sample 7446131 | NCBI WGS metagenome assembly JACCDV01 (sample SAMN15323448, study PRJNA562643) | freshwater metagenome | isolation source: river surface water | place: USA:Blue River Watershed | collected 2017-08-17
AATAAAATTAGAAGATTATATTTAATCGTTAGAATGCAAGAGCAAAATTATATTGAGATAAATAATAGAGTCAACACCATTCATTGCTTTATTTGTGGAAGAGAGTATTTATACAATCATGTAGATTTGGAACCAAAGGATTCGTCTTTCATCACAAAGAGTGCAAAGTGAAATTCGACAATCAACAAAAGCAAAGACCCAATCAAGAAAGAACCAAATGTAACAATCTGCAATACATCAGTACCGTAAGCGCCATAAGGAATCAATTACATTTTGCAAGGGGAACTCTAAAAAATCGACTTAAACAAGTAATAACTTTTATATAAAGATTCAATATGAATTCAAGCGAAATATTCAAATGCAAAGTTTTACCAGGCTGCAAGTACTGTGGAAGAACATTTAATTACGAGAGTTTGCTCATACATATGAAAGGCTGTGATAAGAGGAAGATGTATAAATAAGAGAAGGAAAATCAAAATGATACTAGCTTCAAATCCCCCAAAAATTTAGTATGTATCCATTTCATTATTTAAGGTTGTGTTTGTGGGCAAAGATTCGGAACCATGAGTCTCAAGATTCACTACCCATAATGCATAAAAAAGTTTACAGATGATGAATTCAGAAAGCATAGAAAGTAAAGCGACCGAAGGAAACCTCCTCAATTCAGTTCAGAAGATATATAAACAATAAAGACTAAGTTAAATTGGAGTGATGATTAGCTTGATGTTTTCAATAAAAGGGCTACTGAAATCTACAGAGATAAGGGTATGGTTTAATGCTATAATTGCAAGAGGAAGTTCTTTGACGAACAACTACCCAAACATCAAAAGAATTGTACCCTTATTAATGGGGTTTTGAATGTTTCATAAGAGGCGCCGAAGAAATAAATTGAGGTGAAAAAGCCAAGGATGGTGATGTGTGTGATATGTGGTAGGGATTATGGGCCAGCTAGTATTAACATCCATATCTAACAATGCAAAAATTTGTATTAAAAGCAACAAAATCTCAAATTGAAAGCATAAAGAAAGCCACTTCCTTAATTGCCACAGGAATAAACGGATAAATTTAACATAAAGAATGTATAGTAATGGCCTTCTTAGAAGCTTTAGGAATATAACAAAATTGTCTTTAACATTTACAATACAAAATCATTAACGAAATGCTATATTTGTAGTCGAACATTTTTCGAGGAATCTTTGCCTAAGCATTTAAGCGAGTGCGAAACAAAGATAAAGGATGTTAGGAAGCTTTAGAAGTTTAGGAAAGAAATAAAAAGTAATAAAAGTTTCTATGGGGATAATTTTCTTGAAAATGTTATTCAAATCAATAAGGAAGCTAATAAAATATCAGATAAGTCATTCTCTAAGCCAAAGGTACTAATGTGCTTCTTATGTGGCAAAGAGTATGGCCTATCAAGCTTAAAAATACATATACCTCAATGCAAAGTTAAACCTTTTAATGCCAAAAAGCTGTAATAGAGCAACTTTAAGAAAATATGCGATTAAATATAGGAAAAATATTCAATTTAATCGGCTGAAACATGGTCAAATGCTTAAATCAATGCCTATAACAAAGAAATTTATAATATTTATAAAAAGGAATCTTTGTTTTAGTGCAAATATTGCCATCGAACATTCTTTTAATAAAGCTTAAAGAAGCATATTAAGCATTGTTAAAAAAGCGCCAAAGACGGTTAAAAGAAATCTAAAGTTAAAAGAGCCCAAACGATGCAATAGCTGACTCATAAATAAACAAACGAATGCTAGGTTAGTTGTATTGAAGAAACTTCAACATACAAATAGCATTAGGCTGAATCATTCACCATTGATGAAAGCCAAGCTGGCGACTGTTTAGAAGAGAATTAAACAACAATTTGTTTCTAGTAAACAAAAGGTTAAGAGTAAGATCAACCCTAAGGCTAAACCCTTTATGTTGAAATATGATAATGCAAACCCTTATTTATTTCTTATCCAACAAATAATAAAACTCATTCCCATTTCTTAGATTTCTATTATCCAAACCCTTTAGCTACTTCGCTACTATCCCATAACAACATGTGATATGCTCTATATTATGCATTCCGATATTGATGATTAGTTTATTGCGATCAAGGATGGGCTCACTCCAACATTCCCTTGCTTGCTAGATCTGCAGTAGCTATTTTATAGTCCAAAAATGCTTTGTAACTATAGCCAAAGTTGACCCCTGCTGCTTTTATGCATTGAGTGAATTCAGGATTATCGAGGCTTTCGGCAACCTTTGCGCAGAAGTTTAAGTTGCGAAGGAAGGAATCATGAACTGCTGTTTCGTAGTTGTGGACGGTTTCTGGTTGAATTGACATCAAATACAAAAATAATATTAATGATATTTATATCATGAGCTCACACTCTAATATATCGATGTATAGTACTATCTCTCGAACGAATTTTCTTAGGGTTGCCTGAAACCGAACGTATCAACCCCAAGAAATGAGAAGGAACGGAAGTATCCTCCATTGTATTCTCTTTGACAAGTTGAGAATACATGTTTCCTGGATATTTCTTGATTTCAGTCATGGAAGTGACTCTCGTAAGTCCAGTCCCCTCAAATTATTTCATTATCTATTTGGTTTATTATTCCTCATTATTCTTCATTATTTCAAAGGTAATTCCATACTTACTTTTTGCCTTACTTTCATATTACACTATCTTTGCTTTCAACTATGTGAAGCTCGGTGCTGTTTTGGGGAGTGAACTGAAGGCGTTTACTGATTGGCTACATCTAAGTTCTTTTGGCTGGGTTCGTTTAATCTTCCAATACTTTTTCAAGTATTTTTTCTGCAGCTATTAATTAAAACTTGTCTTTTCCTTAATCCTGGAAATGGCAGCTGATTTGTAATGAATTCTCTTGAATTTTTTGCATGAAGGAGATGATTACTATTGACTATGTTCCTCAATTTAAGATGGATAATATTGATGATTGGGAACTATTTTATTGTTCTTCCAACCTTTAAGTCCATGTACCATATTTTCTAGTTTTATTGTAAGTAGTTCTGTGTCTTACTATAAATGTGCTTATGTCATTTTTTAGCCGATATTTTTATGGCTTTTACAAATCGAATTGATAATTTTGTTAGTATTGCTATCCTTTGTAATTATGTTGTTTTGGGTTAGCTTAAACAACTCTTCGAAACATTTGATTTTGGAAGCAGTTGTCTCTGTCTCAGACTAAAATCAACAGCCATTTACGTGAAGAATACTTGTTTTTTATGCTCTTTTTTGTTGGAATTGCTCAAACTGTCTTAGTATTGATAAATTCTTGGCATTTTTGTCTTTGCTCATTATGAATAATTTCTATATGGCTTGAATAGAAAAGGAATACAAGATTTATTTATGAAAATAACATTGTGAAAATCAATCATTAGGCATAGATTTTATTTTTGCCTGTAATAACATCGTAGCTTTTGAAGTATCTCCGATTGTGGCTGCTTTGTGAGCCCGAAGAGTAATCGTTGTTGTAATATTGTTTGGGTTATTGTTCTGATTTTTAGTTTATATTTTTTGATTCGTTATGATTTGCCCTTTTGGGAGTACTATATCTTTTATTTTCACTGGCTCTCTATGGATTGTTCTACAAACCACTTTGATTATTGTCTTATCTCTTGGTTTATCGACCAAATCTATCGATTCCAAGTCTTCGATCAATGATTTCAATCATCTTATGCCTCTAGTTTGTATGCACTCCTCCATAAATATTGTTAAGTTATATCTTTTCTTTCTTAGAATTTGCCTATTCTAAACGCTTTAAACTATCGTCTTGCATTTGGTTTCTCAACTAGTTGCTATAAGCCTTAGGCTCATATCTTGGAGGCTTACTGAGAATGCTTCCAAGCATACTTTCTTACAAGTCTCCAACCTTTCTCTTGTATTCGAACGTTTCTTGACTTCTCCGTCTATCTAGTTCTTCCATTTGCTTCATAATTGTCTATTGATTTTGGCGAAGATTGGCCCTTCTTTGCAAATATTCATTACGATTGTATCTATCAAGTACTCCTTTCCCTCTTGTAAAAGATTATATCTGTTCTCTATAATTTTCATTCTCTTCAACAAGTCTCTTATGCTTTTCAAAGAGAAGCATGTCTTGCTGATGCTTTCTCTTTATCTATTCATAGTTTTTGACACTATTTGCCTGCCACTCTTTGATCCGATTTGTATGTCTAGCAGACTCGACTCTTTCTATTTGCTTTATTCTTTCCTAAATTATTTTCTTATTCTTGATAAGGGAGAAAGTACAGTAGTGTAATCTTTGTTATCATAGTATTGTTGGGTGAGATCATTCTTTAGTTTATCTAAGCGTTTTGCATCGAGTTAATGAATCTGCTGAATGAAATTATTTCCCTCCTCAGCATAATTAGTGCTAAAAGATGCATTTTTTTTCAAAGTACTCATCATTTTATTATCTTCCATCAGTGCATTATTCATCTCTTTGATTTACTTCGTTTTATAGTAATCCATTCGTCTTGTATCCTATGCTTAAAAGATCAATACTTCGATATGTTTTTATACTTGCATACTGTCATGTCTGAGTAAGGTTTATCTTTATGCTTTCTATTGGTTTCGCTTTTAAAGTAGATCATTTTTTAGCATTTATCCGTAAAGCTTTAATCTGTGTCTTTAGATTTCGTTGAGGTTTGACATGGTTTGCTTCTAATAATAAATTTATAATAATGAAGAGCGAATAGAACTGAGTTCATATGTATTAATTGTGAGAGACAAATGAATGAGAGCATTTCTTCATGATGACTGATTCGATATGAGACAGTAGGCTTATCAAAAATAAATTCATTAATCATTAGTATAATTCCTGACGGGTTTATTCCACTCTACGTTTCCTTAATCGTCCTTTCCGTGATAAATATTGTTATTTTTATTAATCTAAGTAACCAATCCCAACAACTATAATTCGATTATATAAACTAACAGAGAAAAGCATTATGCATCCCCAGCTCCATCGCAAAATGAGAAGGTTCCTTACCGAGCCCGATTAATGTAAATTAAGCAATGAGAAACATTTCAAGAAACTTGCAATAAAAGAGTTCAAACTAAATCTTGAAAAGAGAGAAAATGTTAACGAACTACTCGTGAATAATCCTCATGAAGAATTTACCAAATTAGTAAAGAATCAAAACGTTTTACCTAATGCTTTTAAGCGCAGTAAGCCAAGGCATGCTCTTTTTAAACTGCCTGGGCTCTCTAACCAAATCGACCCAAACCAATAAAAACTTGATATCATTTAGCATCACCACCCAGTTTTCAAAAGAAGCAACCCACTCTACATAGTTAACTCCCTCTTTTGTAAATCCTACCTAAAGTAGAAATCATGAAAGAAGACATCTCTGAGCAAAATGGATCTCTGTCTCATAGTAAAAGCAATGAGCATTCCAAGAAAGAAGGATCCAACATGATGCAAACAATAAATTCAAACAAAAACTAATTTAGCTAATTTCAAGTAAATAGTATAAAAGTGCCTCGAGGGCCAAGACTATTGGATAATCAGATCAATCGGTTGACACAGAATGCGATACATTCTCGCAGAAAGATTTATTCGTAGGAAAAGAGTCGAATAAAACAAAGTTAGGAGTTAATTACTTTCTATAATTGCAAATAAAACTCCATGAACAAAAAATAAAGCCAGATGGCTCACAATTACGAAGAGTTCAAATATTCATTAAAATGATTTCTATCGATTTTTTTATCATTGTTCCTTCAACTAACGAAAAACTGCTTTCCGAATTTTTGCTGGAGCTTCATTGTGAAAGGCGATTATCTTTTTCTCCACATGTATATGGATGAAAATAGCTATCCAATATGTGCGAGTTTTTTTGTTTAGAATGTCATAAAATGGTGCATTTCTTATAAAGTTGGGAGAAATTTCCCACGACTTAGAAGGTGTTAGTTCCCAATAAAAATTTTTTAGATTTGCTTCCAATTTGCCTTAGACATCCATTTTATACTATTTTCTCCCAAAGGATTATACAATAGATTAACAAATAAATACTTAGTTCGATTATAGTCAAACTCTAGAAATCCTTCTTAGAAAGATGCAGTACACCATTACTCCCAACTTGATTGCATTCTGATTCTATATATAATTACGTAAATTGATATGTCTAAGATTAACAAAGATAGTTTTTGAGAGATATTTGCATCCCTTATCGCCAATTTTATTATTGTCTGTATAGATAGAGGGTAACTTAGAAAGAGATATATGATGTTATTCCATTACTTCTTATGGATGTAGTGCATGTCATTTGATGTAAGATTCATTTCATCTTTATATGCCCCACTGTACTTAAGTGAAGATAATTTATTGGTTTTTAGAACTCAGCTAAAAGCACCTTTTCAAGCTAGCTAATTACTGGCTCTATAATTATTTTTGGTTTTTAGACAGCTTTTGGCTTCTATTAAGCTTTGCTTAGTGGCTTTATATTAAAATTATTCCCCATTTTTAAATACTGTTAGACCTAATACATAATTTATTTAAAATATTAGACAGATACGAATTATTATATCAAAGAAATACTTTCTTTCTGATGGGTATTTTGTCTTAGAACAAATTACAAAAGTCTATCTTAACCCTTGATTTGGGAGTAATGGCATGATTTTCCTTATTATGCTTATCAGATGAATCTGAACGTTTGGATCTCTTGTTCCAACTTGCTCGGAAGTTCAGATGACTTGGTATTTCCAGCTCAAACTCTTCATTGTCTCTGGGGTGTAAATCTATCGTTGTAGCCGCCGATTATTTATGAATTTAATTGTCCTCGAGATGGGGAATATTGTTTACTTTCTCGTTGAGTTTTGTGCTGATCTCCTGGTAATGCCTTATGAGATCTGCCATTTTCTACTGCTAATGTTTCCGGAACTCCAGCTCGTCCTGCATCAGGCAAAATATTTCCTGCTCTTTCTCCTAAGCATAAGATGTAAATGTACTAGTTGAGCAATGCGAATGGATAGTACTTTATTCTCATCCCTTAGCATTTTGATTTCAAGATGGGCATTCTGAAGCTGTATCTCAATACTACTCTTCTCATTGGAACCGGTATATTTCTTTAGTTTCGGGTTGATCTGTAGAATCTGCATGTTCGTTAATTAAATTTATATCGATGGATTGAGTTTGATTAAACTATAAGAATAATAATACTTATTAACAATAGTGGGAAATGTAGAAAGATTAAAGAGAGATGGAAGTGGATTATCCTAACTTCGAGGGCGATGGGGATGTGAACGCTAAGAAGGAGCTTCTGAGAAAAGAAATCAAAGAATTTTACAATCAGGATTAAAAGATATTGGAGCAGTTTGTTGCCTCATTCGAAAAATTTATCAAAAAGAGAGTAAATTTCGATTCAAAGATTGACGGAGATTTAAATCTCGATTTGATTACTTTAAGTTAACTGAAGGAATTAGTCACCACATTCAGATTATAGATAGCACAAGGAAATGTAAATAAACAGCAGCTGGAGAATAAGCATCCAAGTTAGATCCTAAAAAGTTTGATTCTTTAGGAATTCTAACAAACTTAGCCATAGAAAAGTTTTTATGTATTAAATCGTTGATTTAGGGTAATGGAGCATGGGATTACATCCTGAGGATACAAAATATTAACTGCATGAAGGAAAAGGATTTCTTTAACAATCAAGAAAAGAAGGTCAAAATCACCATAAAAAGGTACTTATTAAAATTACTTAGCAATCACATCGAGAGGTAATCTTTTTTCTTTGGCCTCAGTACAAAAACCTCATTGATACTTGAGCTAACTACTTAATATTTGGACAAATAAATTACAGTGTTTCGGTCATTGGAGGATTTCTTATTCCTTCAAAATGTTCTATGCCAAATATTTCCTCATTCATTTATTCCTCCCTTAAGTATTACTGACAAAGAACTAAAAAATATTGAAAACCAATCAATCAAAGAGAAAGTAATAAAAAAATGCTAACACTTTCTGTTAAATGAGATATTAAGTAATCATAATTTATTGTAAAATGTGTATACTTTTCGCTTTCTTGTTGAATAAAAGAAAACCAATTACGAATAACACAAAAAGAATAATTCTAACAAAGAAGTAAACAACATTAACTAACTTAAAACATTCTCAGGAAAAATTTCAGTTGATGTATCTAAAATTAGCTAAATCAACAAATAAAGTTTAAATTCAACAAGCAAACTTCTCAAAAATAGCTGGAAAAATATACAGAATTTGACATTGGAAATTCAATAGAAAATTAGATCGGTCGATTCATCCATCTTTAAACTCTACTAAGAGCTAAATATTATCAATAGGGCAATCACTAATTAATCGGAATTAACCACCTTCAAGTTCCAGCCATACAGTCGGACGATAGCAAACTATACAAAGATTATAGATCTCACTGCAACCTCATTGAAGACTTACTAACAATATTTCTAAAATCTAAAGCAATAATTCATCGATCGAACAGCATAAAAATGGAATTACTTCGACCTCTACAAGTAAAAATTGATAAAAAAGAGTGAAGCCTACCAGCAAAGGAGAAAGATTTACCTTGACAAGCAAGGTTAAAAATTCAAAAAACAATTAAATAGATAAGAAGTAAATTTAAGTACACTAGATTTGCATAAAGATCAAGAAGAATGGTCATGGGTTGAGAATTAAACCATTTGGTATGGATATTTGAACTCATAAATCATAAGAACATATCAGGAGTTTATATTTGACGATGAGCAACATTTGAAAAGATATGCAAATCCAGGTTTAATTTAAAATGTATAAATATCGAAAGAACATATACTCTCACTAATCGAAGATGGCATCTGATGTGATCTAAGTTAATTCTATATCAAACCATTATTTCTTCTCTTCTTATAAATCTTATTCAACTTATATCTATCATGAAAAATAATCTGTGTACCCACAATGGCGTAAGAATCATAGCATATATCCTATACTTCGCCCTATCTGCACTCTATACTCTTTCCTCATGGCTGTAGATACATTGGTTCATCTATTTGAAAGTCATCCCTTTGGTCATTATGATGGCACTCTTGATTCCTTACCGTGATTTGCCCTATAGAAAGTTGGTTATTGCTGCATTGGTATTTGGACTGATTGGTGATCTGGTTTTGGAGCATGGTGGATAAGACATGTTTCCTATTGGAGCTGGTGCCTTTCTGATAAATCAAGTACTTTACAATTTGTATTTCTTGTCATTATGGGGGAAGGGAGATGGTCAGCATTTGTTCAAAAGACGATACATTGCTTTTTTAATCACTGCAGTTGTTATCGGCCTTTCTTCTGTTAATATATCCACTGCCCTTTTCGATACAACTAAATAAAAAGATAGACTTTTGGTGGTCATGCTTCCCATCTATGCTGTTTTCTTGAATTTTACTGCTATCCTACCATTCATCGTTAACCTGGCCCAAAGAAAATTTAATCTGCATATGATTTGCCTCATAATTGGAGGTGTTAGTTATTTTATCTCTGATAGTGTTTTGGGAAGAAAGAAGATGACAAATGACACTATTTTCTAATAAAGAATGTATGACAGCTTCTTAATAATGGGAACTTATTACCTAGCTCAATATTTTATCCCTTTAGGCGCCATGTACTAAACAAAGAAGGAATATAATTAGGAAGATTCAAGTCTTATTTAAAGCCAGATTGAATGAATCCATGATCAAATCTATGTCTATTTGAACAAAATCTATAGTAAAATGTTTGGATTGTTTACAAAATATCAAGGGACTTGGTTTGCATCTGCTGGCTTATCTCTTAAGTCTTTCTCTATCTCGTGTAAATTAGTATATTTGTTTTCTTAGAAAGTAAAATTAGAATTATTAATATTCTCCCAATTTATTCATTTTAAAAAGATCATTTTTTGCAATAATAGAAGGCGATAAAATCACGAACAATACTAAGATATCAAGCTCATAGACTATTGATTTTGAGTATAAATTCCTCTGAGTCAGACCTGAACCTTTGTTGCCCATTGGAGGGTTTCATGATATTGCGTGTGCATCTGAATATAAGGGGGATTACCTTTGGAAGCAGGTGATTTCATCAGGGGTAAGATTTTTGTTGTGGAGGGTTGTAATACATCTATCTGTGCAGGTGTTGATTTAGGTCTTATTGAAGGATGTCATTATGGCTTGCATCTTTTATTTTTAATGATTATTATAAATTACCATTCATTTAGCATTTGTGTAATTTATGGTTTTGATTGAAAATTTAAAATGGGAAAAATGTAGAATAATCCAATATTATATGTGGAGTAGTGTTTCGTCATCTTTTGTTGGTTTTCCCCTAAGAGTTTATTCGATTCAATATTTTATACCTTTTTTTTATTATTTTGAGGATAATTATCATTTTTTCTCATCCAAAAGGATGTTTAGTAACGGAGCTCATGATTTCAGCTTTGAATAAATAATACGATTGATTGAAATTCTTTAATAAAAAAAAGTGGGGTTGGGGTTGGGGTTG
>JACCDV011003568.1_pt1 | contig 10500 bp, 10 predicted proteins | sample 7446131 | NCBI WGS metagenome assembly JACCDV01 (sample SAMN15323448, study PRJNA562643) | freshwater metagenome | isolation source: river surface water | place: USA:Blue River Watershed | collected 2017-08-17
CCAGCAAACGCACATGCTTTGGTTCAAGTTCTTTCAGTGAATTCACACCGAGCAACTTCATGGTGCGGATCATCTCTGTCTGCATAATCTGCAAGGTGCGCTCGACGCCTTCCTGTCCGCCAGCCATCAATCCGTAGAGATAGGCACGTCCAATATAGGCAAAGTCTGCACCCAGTGCTAACGCTGCAAGTACATCTGCGCCATGCATGATGCCGGTATCGATATGGATCTCAAGGTCATCTTTGAGCTCCTTCTTTACTTCAGCAAGCATATGGAGCGGAACTGGTGCACGATCGAGTTGGCGACCACCATGGTTTGAAAGGATGATCGCATCGGCTCCGTACTTGGCTGCAATCTTTGCATCTTCAACGGTCTGGATTCCCTTGATTGAGAGCTTGCCATCCCACTGCTCGCGAATCCATTCCAGATCATCAAAGGTCATGGTGGGATCAAACATAAAGTCGAGAAGCTCAGCTACTGTGCCTTCCCAATTAGACATGGATGCGAAGGTGATGGCAGGTGTGGTCAGAAAGTTAATCCACCATTCAGGGCGAGGTGCTGCATCGAGCAAGGTCTTTACCGTCAGTCGTGGTGGAACGGTGAGACCGTTGCGAGCATCACGAAGACGGGCTCCTGCTGCTGGAACATCGACGGTGAGCATCAAATGCTTTACACCAGCATCTTGGGCACGCTTCACAAGTTCCATACTCGCTTCGCGGTCTTTCCACATATACAACTGGAACCAGTTGACGCCCTTTGGAGATGCCTTCACGACATCTTCAATCGTTGTTGTTCCCAGAGTTGAAAGCGAGAAGGGGATACCGAATTTTTCTGCAGCACGTGCGCCTGCGATTTCGCCTTCAGTATGCATCATGCGAGTAAAGCCAGTAGGTGCGATTCCAAATGGCATCTCAAACTTCTCACCTAAGATTTCACACGAGGTATCGACGTTCTTTACATCGTGCAAAATGTTGGGACGAAATTCAAGATCAAGATATGAGCGACGAGCCCGTGCCAATGTGACTTCGGATTCGGCGCTGCCATCTGTGTAATCAAATGGCCCCTTAGGGGTGCGACGCTTTGCAATGGTGCGCAGATCCCAGATCGTCAGCGCCTTGGCTAGACGATTCTTGCGGGTAGGAAGGCCAGGAAGGGTAAAGCGCAGCAAGGGAGCCAGTTCGCTCACCTTGGGAAATTGGCGCTTCACATTCTTCATCTATATATCCCTCACTCCGTCGACAATGGCGAAATCCTATACGATTTTCCACCCACATTCCATAAGTTCTTGAGGCAATCCTTCGCTAAGGTGCGAACATGAGCGACCTTGCAGCCAAGACCAGAGCAGCACTCGATGCTGCAGTGGCTGCAATCGGGGGTGCGCCACGTAAGGGTCAGATCGAGATGGCAGAGGCGGTCTCTAGCGCCCTGACAGATCGCCACCACCTCATGGTCCAGGCAGGAACCGGAACTGGAAAATCTCTCGCCTATTTAATTCCAGCACTTGTTCACGGACGCAAAGTCTTAGTGGCTACTGCAACCCTTGCGCTGCAACGTCAACTTGTCGAACGAGATCTTCCAGCAGTTGGGCCAGCACTTGAGAAAGAGCTCGGGCGTGAAGTTACCTATGCAATCTATAAAGGCGTCGGCAATTACATCTGTCTTCAGAAGATGAATAGTGAAGATGTAGATCCCGATACCGAGTTAATACTAGAGGCGTCATATCTTGAAAAAGATGCACAGCGATTGATCGCCTGGGCTAAATCAAAGGGTGCAACCGGAGATCGCGATGACGCCCCTGATGTTGATCGTCGCGTCTGGTTAGCCAACTCCACATCAGGGCGTGAATGCGTCGGCGCAGATGCCTGTGCCTACGGATCGCAATGTTTTGCCGTCAACGCTAAAGCTAAAGCACAGCTGGCAGATGTCGTTGTCACAAACCACACCTTGCTTGCCATTGAGATCGTTGACTCGCATCCAATTCTGCCTGAACGCGATGCCGTCATCCTCGATGAAGCTCATGAATTTATGGATCGCACAACACAAGCCGTTACAGAAGAGCTCACATCAGGGCGAGTACAGCGCGCTGCTGCAATGGCGCGTAAACATATGCCCGGAAAACTCAGCGATGCCTTCACAAAGGCGGCCGATGATTTTCACGATGCAATGGCAGATTACGGCGATAGCGTCAAAGGTGACTTTGCAGCACTCGGTCGCTTAGAGGAGATCCCTAGCGTTCTTGAAGCACCTGTGCGCAAGGTGCGCGAGGCAGGGACAGCGATTATGGAAGCTATCCGTGCAGATGAAGAGATTATCGATCCCGATGCGATTGCAGAGCGCGCCCGCGTAAAAGGTGCTGTCAATGAAATTACAACAACGGTGGGTAAGTTGTTAAAGATGGGTTCATCGCATGTGCTCTGGTATGAACCTACCTTCTCTTCTCTCTATCTGGCACCGCTTTCAGTCTCAGAAGTCTTGCGCGAGAATTTGCTGACAAAGACCCCTGTAATTGCAACCTCTGCAACCCTGACTGTCGGTAGCGGCTTTGATGCGATGGCGCGCTCTCTAGGATTTTTATCGCACGGCTCGGCCATGGCTGAAAATGAGATTGATGAGAGCGAAGGCGAGATTGATCCCTCTAACTTTCAAACTCTTGATGTTGGATCTCCCTTTGATTTTGCAGCACAAGGTGTTCTCTATCTTCCCAAGCATTTACCTGAACCAGGTCGCGATGGTCCAAGTAAAGAAGTCCTTACAGAACTTGGCGAACTCATCGATGCTGCAGGCGGTCGCACCTTGGCGCTCTTTAGTTCGTGGCGCGGGGTCGAAGCAGCCGATGCACATCTGCGTGATGTCTTAAAGGAGTTACCGATAACGATCATTACCCAGAAGCGTGGTGATGCAGTCGGACCACTTGTAGAACGTTTTGCTAAAGATGAGACATCAATTCTTCTTGGCACTATGTCTTTATGGCAAGGCGTTGATGTTCCGGGTAACTCCTGCATCCTGGTAGCAATCGATCGCATTCCCTTCCCACGTCCTGATGAACCTGTCATGGCTGCTCGTTCATCGCAGGCAGATGCTGCAGGTGGCAGTGGCTTTATGGATGTATCAATGCCACGTGCTGCACTTCTCTTAGCTCAAGGAACAGGTCGCTTGATTCGTAGCGTCGATGATCGCGGTGTGGTTGCGATCCTAGATTCGCGGATTGTCACAAAACGCTATGGCAGCGTTCTGCTCAATTCGATGCCACCGTTGTGGCGCACCTCAGATAAAGGTGTGGTCTGCGACTCACTTAAGCGTTTGAGCCAGAACCTCGACGGCTAACTTCTGCGCATTTGCCCTACCTGTAATAACCTAAAGATCTCGTAGATAGAAAGTCGGTTGTCAGTGCCACGGTTACAGACAGAATCGCTAGCTGCTCAGCGCGCATGGCGTCGCTCGCAGTTATTGGAATCTGCCGCGGCAATCGCCCTGGAATCGCAAGGCGGGTCTGTTTCTGTCTCTGCCATTGCAACACGTGCCGGACTATCTCGCACATCGTTCTATGAATATTTTGAGAGCACTAGCGAGATTGTCGCAGAGCTCATTACTCAAGAACTCAACGCCTTCTCTGCCCATCTGGAATCAGCTACGCAAGAGGCGCACTCAGCAGAAGATGCGATCTCACGTTGGATCGAGAGCTCTCTGCTCTACGTTGCAGATGGTCGCCATCTTTTGGCAAAGACCTTAAGTTCGATTGAAATTTCGCGAGATCGCTCTACCGCAATTGGCATCGCACATAGAAGAATGCTCTCTTGCCTAATCGGACCACTTCAACAACTTGGAATAGCCGATGTACACCACGCACTAGCCCTGATTCAAGGCGCCACAGATGCAGCAACGCGTCGCATCGAATCAGGACAGAGCGGTGATCGAGAAATCTCTACAACCTCAGCCTTTATTATGGCTGGGCTGAAATCGTTGGTTCGTCCTTAACTGATCTTGATGGTGAAGTTACGAACCAGTGGCTTCCAGAAATCTGCTTTTCCAGCAGCTCTAGCAACAACAACGCAGTTGCCTTTTTTGAGCGCCTTCACCTTATTGCCCTTGATTGAGCAGTTCTTGCTTGCTGTCGTAAAGGTGATCTTCTCTCCAAATGATGATTCGGTAGGAAGTGTAAGCGTCTTTCCCTTCTTCGCCTTTGCAGCAAATTGTGGAATCGACTGATCGCCTAGGCCGACATAGAACGGGTAGTTTGCAGATGTTGCAGCAAATGATGTATTCCCTGCAGTTTTAACACTGAGTGCGCAGAGTCCAGAGCCTTTAAGCGCTGTGATCACACCATTTGCATAGCTGCAATCATCTGTTGCTGATGACACTTCTGGAGTCAATCCAGATTGCGCCGAAACAGTAATGGTGACTGCCTTGCGATAGACCAAGTTTGAAGGAACGTTCTTGGTAAGCGGTGCTCCATCTGCAGTTACGGTCAATGCATCTGTTGGTAGAACTGGCCCGGCAACACCTGGTGCAAAGGTGATCGCCATGAACTTATCTTCAGAGCGATCATCTGGCCCAAAGCGATCGACGCGGAAGAAGAGTCCGCATGTGACCTTGGTGCAATCTGCACTTCCTCCACGACCTGAAATCTGTGGCAGTGGTTTGATGGCGATTGGTCCGGTGGATTTAGTCGCACCTTGTGCTGAATCAGAGACCCAGACTTCAATAGAATCGCTGCAGATAGTTGGACGTGCACCAGCAACAGGTTCAACGCACTGCTGGATGTAGAGGCCTTTGCCTACAGGAAATGCGGTGAATCCACCATTGATTGTCGCCCCAGCTGGATTGAGATTGGTCAGGGGGCTGCTTGTGAATTTAAATGTCTCGGCAAATGCCTGTGGCGCGGATAGCCCTGAAAGAACAACAGCGGCTGCCACGATAGCGGTGCGGACTCTGACTCTCTTCATTCTCATCTCTTCTCTTTAGTGATTGTGAATTAACGGGTGAGCGTTATTGGGATAAACAAGTCATTGCTTCGATCACCTGTTCGTAGATGATCAGATCTGACAGTGATTGCACAGCGAACTTTTCGACAATCAAACTTTCCGATATTTGTAGAGATCTTTACCGAGTGCTTAAAACGACCACCAGGTAAGAATTCATCTGTTAAACCAACTGCATATGGTGGGGGATTAGATGAGATCCAATACGAGGCCTCACCCATGCCAGCTTTATTTACTCCGCCACCACATGGTGTTGGTGCTTTACCTTTTCCGGGGATCACACAGTAGGCAAGATAGAGACCAACGGTCTCATCAAATCCTCGCCCCGTGACAAGAAGTGAAGTTCCTGCAGCAACCTTTACCTTTGCTACTGAAATACTCTGGCCATAACTACCTTTTGAAGTTGAAGCAGCATGAGCCTGCATAGGGCTCAGCAAGATCGCTGAGAGTGAGAATATGGCGATGGCTCTGCGCATATGCACACTATAGAAGTGTGGCCAGATGGGTTTATCCGACACCATTGTAAGAAGTGTCGGCTCAATTTTGAGAAGATTCTTCTCATGGAGATGAGAAAACTATGGCGCGCTTTTGCCGCCCCTGTTGCACTCATCACCCTTATGTCAGGGTGCGCTAGTCAGGTGAGCGCCGTTGAGACGATTGCAGATGTAGAACCAGTTTCTATCTCTGCAACAGAGAGTGCGTCAGTGTCGACAGTGATCGCTTTAGCAAATGGAAGCGCCGAAATTGTTGCAGCCCTTGGTTATAAAAACATTCTGATCGGCCGTGATATCGCAAGTACAAGTAGTGAGCTCTCTTCAGTGGAGGTCGTTACCTCTGGCCACCAGGTTTTGCCTGAGAAGATTCTCTCGCTCAACCCAGATCTTGTACTTATTGATGCATCCACCGGTCCAGCATCTGCCCTTAAAGTCCTACGCGAATCTGGGGTCAAGCTTGTAACAATCTCTGAAGCGTGGAGTACTGCAGATATTTCGAAGAAGATCGATGAGGTGGCTGCTGCCATCGGAGTGCCGGCTGCAGGAAGTAATCTCAACGCCGCGATGGAATTATTTACACAAAACATAGCCGCGGTGCCAAGTAACACAGGTATTGTCTTTCTCTACCTCCGTGGAGGAAGTGCCATCTATCTCGTGGGCGGCAAGGGCTCTGGGGCAGATTCACTCCTAGATTCAATCGGTGTTAATGATCTAGGTGCAGAGAATTTAGAAAATCCCTTCACGCCAATGTCGGCAGAGACTCTCTCTTTGCTTAACCCCGACATCTTTCTGGTGATGAGTAAAGGTCTTGAATCTGTCGGAGGCCTACAGGGCTTTCTTGAGTTACCAGGTGTTGCGCAAACTAAGGCTGGACGTAACAGCGCCGTTGTTGCAGTAGATGATTCACTATTGCTCTCCTTTGGGCCGCGCACTCCTGCGCTGATTGAATCTCTTGCGCAGTCAATCAATACGGTGCTCTCGCGATGAAGAAGATAGCCCTACTTGCCCTGGCAACATCTGCACTTGCAATCTTTGCTCTATCTCTTGGAACAGTCCAGGTCGGCAATATCTGGAGCTCAATCTTTGCATTTGATTTCGGATCTACTGCAACTAGCGATCAGATCATCTGGCAGATCCGCGCTCCTCGCATTATCGGTGCGCTATTAATTGGAGTATGCCTTGGAATTGCTGGAGCCCTGGCTCAAGGTTCAACAAATAATCCATTAGCCGATCCAGCATTTCTGGGAACAACTGCCGGTGCTTCCCTCGGCGTCATCGCCGGAGTTCTCACAGGGCTCGTTGATGTGGCTTCCGTCGGCGCAATAGTCTGTGCGGCAATTGGCGCGATGGCAGCTACCGCTCTTACATTCTCTCTTGCGCGATCAGCATTTCAACTCATCATCATTGGAATTGCACTCTCTGCAACCCTTGGCGCAGTTGCAGGTATTGCAATCTCTATTGCAGATCGTCCAGAGATTCGCTCGATAACCTTCTGGTCACTTGGTTCACTGTCGTTGCTTACGTGGAGTGAAATACTCCCATTGGCCGTAATCGCAATCCTTGGTTTGGTTGCAGCATCACGGATATCGTCAACGGTTGATCTTCTTTCGCTGGGCGATCCTGCAGTACGTCACATAGGTCGCAATCCTCAACGAATTCGCCTCTATGCATTTATGGTCTTGTCCGTCCTTGTCGCAGTGAGCGTCAGCACAGTAGGCACGATCTCATTTCTAGCTCTGGCAGCCCCTCACATTGCGCGAATTCTCGTTGGCCCAGGCCATCGCAGATTGTTAATTGCATCTGCAGTTATCGGAGCGAGCATCCTTCTGATTGCAGATACTGCTGCGCGCACGATCGCACCGCCACAAGATCTTCCAATTGGTTTACTGATTGCGCTGATTGCAGCTCCTGTGCTGATCCTGGTTCTCAAGAAGGGGCAGCTGCAATGGCGCTAATTGAAATTTCACACCTTGCTGTAAGCCGAGGAAACCGCGCGGTTATCTCAGATTTCTCTGCCTCATGTGGGGGCGGAACGATCACTGCAGTAATCGGCGCAAATGGATCGGGAAAAAGCACACTGTTAGGTGCAATCGCTGGCGATCTTCCCATCACATCAGGATCGATCACCTTTGATGGACGAGCGCTAGCCGATCTCTCGTTAGCAGAACAGGCATCACTGCGTAGCGTTGTCAGCCAAGAACAAATCTTCTGGCTCGCCTTTACAGTCAGACAAGTGATCGAGATGGGGCAGGACGAAGGCTCACTGGCACGTATCGATCAGGTATTGGTAGATCTTGATATTGCAGAGATTGCAGATCAATCGGTATTGACCTTATCTGGCGGTCAGGCACAACGTGTCTCTATCGCCCGAGCGTTAGTGCGAGATACCCCGATCTACCTCTTTGATGAACCATTTGCATCACAAGATCGTGAGATGGTCGAGAGATTAATTGCGATCTTTCAAAGGATGCGCGCCAACGGAAAGGCAATTGTTGTCGTTGCCCACCTTGGTGAAGTCGAGCTAGATTGGTGCGACCAGATCATTAAGGATCTGGCGTAGATCAGACCAAGTCTTTGCAAAACTTGGATGTAGCGTCAACATTGTTACCTCATTGACTTCAACCCAACGCATCTCTTGGCTCTCATCATTAGGAGCATCAGCTAATAGTCGTGGATCTGCCGCAGCAAGAACTGTGTCATATCTCCAGTCGCCGTGATCATCGCTAAAGAGAGCAAGCGGAGTTAAATGCTCTGAAAGTATTCCCGTCTCTTCATGCGCTTCGCGAAGGGCTGCCTCAGTAACGCTTTCGTGTGAATCTCTGGCGCCTCCTGGAATTCCCCAGGTATCTCCATTGTGAACCCATGGCGCGCGGTGTTGGAGGAAGATTTCTCGGCGAGTGCTATCAATGTCGCGAAAGATCAAAATTCCAGCAGCGCCGAATTTTCCCCAATGTTTATTTCCGCATTGGCATTGGATCCATCCATCTCCATCGCGGGCTGCCATGTACCTAGATTGCCATATCCATCCACAGACTGCTCACCTGTGAAGATGGGCTGTCACCACCAACTCCTACCTTCCCCACATGAAAATCAGACCGCTTATTACTCTCTCACTCATTCTCTTTATCGCGCCAACTCTGGCTCCCGCGCTGCAGACAGTGGCAGCTGCCAATGATTGCCAAGTCACGGCATGTGTTGATGTCTATACCCAAGATGGAAAGATCATTATCGAAGGTCGCAAGGGGAGCGTTGGCGCTCCAGCGGTGAAGAGCCCACCGAAGAAAACCACGCCACCTCCAGTAAAGAAGAAGGTCACACCACCTGCTCCAAAGGTGACAAAGAAAGCTGCACCGAAGAAAGTAGTACCGAAGAAAGTAGTACCGAAGAAATCAACGCCCACACCACAACCACCGGTTCCACAGAGTCAATCCTTGAATGATCGATTGATTAAAGCACTACCGACTGCCGGCATTGCCTATCAACCTGAATACGAACCCCTTGTGGGCGTTCCGGTCTATATGTGGACTGATCTACCGACTTCATTTATGACTCAGGTCAAGATTGTCGGCGAGATTGTCGATGTTGCACTTCGCCCAAGTTTTACCTGGTCCTTTGGTGATGGAACATATCTTTCGACGACAGATGTCGGTGCACCTTTTCCTGATGGAAAGATCAAACATACCTATGCAAATCCTGGGACATATGTGGTGACGCTGATTAGTACCTGGAACGGCACCTACACGCACAACGCTCAGACGCGTGCAATTACCGGGAGCGTAAAGACAACTTCGCTGGTCACCATCACCGTCGTTATATCCCCAACCCGCTTTAAGAATTGAGAGATATGACAACGCTGACTAGCCCACACGATCTACTTGCAGCAATTCCATTTCTGATCGGATACCACCCCACAGATTCACTTGTATTGGTCTCCATCAAAGATGAGAGCGTTGGCATGGCGATGCGTCTTGATTATCCAATCGATGAAGGCGATGACCACTTTGATCTCTGCGCCCATCACATCACTGCAGATGGCGCAGATGCAGCGCTCATCGTGGCCTACCAACCGGATGAGAGATCAGATGGCGCAGCTGTCGTTGCCCAGACAACAGCTGCTCTCTCACGTGCAGGAATTGCCATCTATGAATCGATTGTGATTGCAGATGGTGCATATCGTTCACTTCTCTGCCACGACTTAACCTGTTGCCCAAAAGGCGGTAGACCTATACCGCCCCATGACTCATCTCGAATTGCAGCCGAAAGTGTTGTTGCGGGGCACCCGATGCCCTTTGCAACAGTTGCAGAGTTACGTGCATCGGTGCGGGCAAATCTTCTCTCACAAGAAGAGCAGTGGCTTGAGCGCGTACAGAGATCATTTCTCGATCCAACAGATCCAGATCTCAACGCCGGACAACGAGATGGTGCAACAGCTGTCATTGATCTAGCCAACGATTTCATCGCAGAGACGATCTCTACCGATCAAGATCTCATCGCTCACGTTCTGGGACGGCTCAGTGATATTCAAGTACGCGATTTCGCACTCGGTAGCCACGACAGTGAGAGCGCGCAGGCATATGGTGTGATGTGGATGCATCTGCTTCGTAGCGCCCCACCAGGATTTATTGCACCCGTTGCCTGCCTTGCAGCTGCTCTTGCCTACGAATCAGGAGATGGTGCGCTGGCGCGGGCCGCCCTGGATCGCGCCTTTGGCGATGACCCTACCTACTCACTTGCCCTCTTGCTCAAGAGAGTCTTTAGCGCAGGATGGCCACCCGAATCATTTGCTGGAATGCGAAGTGAACTACACCCCAAAGTCTGTGCAGTGATCTTCGGCCATTAGAGCGCTCGCGCAACCTCTCTGCGGTGGGTTAGGATTGGCTTAGGTCACGAGTTCTAGTGCAGTTGTCATTACGACAGCTAAAGGCCCCGGCTTACTAGACGGCAACCCTCCACCGCGGTGGGGTGCTCCCGGGTGACGACCAGGCACAGTCTCTATCTGTGCAAGTGCGTGAAGGATCTATCGATGA
>JACCDV010731386.1_pt1 | contig 10497 bp, 10 predicted proteins | sample 7446131 | NCBI WGS metagenome assembly JACCDV01 (sample SAMN15323448, study PRJNA562643) | freshwater metagenome | isolation source: river surface water | place: USA:Blue River Watershed | collected 2017-08-17
CTGACATAATCATGTCCCGCTGCTCCGAAAAAAATATCATAGGCGCCTAGTGTTTCTGCCCAACCTAAAGCGATAGATAAAAATATCGTATTGCGCGCTGGCAAATAAGTTGGCAAAATCGTTTGTTCGCCCTGATAATCGGGCACGACTTGATTGTCATCGGTTAAAGCAGAAACACACAATTCTTTTATGCCCAAGGTAATTATTTTATGTTCTGTCACTTGATAATGCGCCGCAATACGTCGCGCCGCCTGTAATTCAATAACGTGCTTTTGTCCGTAATCAAAACTTAATGCATAAACCTGGTCAAATTGTTGAGTAGCGATACCTAAACAAACGGCAGAGTCGACACCGCCTGACAATAATACTATGGCTTTCTTCCTAGGCATACCCTTGTTTCTCTAATTGTGTGAGATACTCTCGATAACTAATAATATTTGAAAAGTCGTGCACATTCCCGCCAGACAATTGAGTGATATAAGCATAATAATACGTCGATTTACCGACTAATTCGGTAGCAGGATATAAATGCGTTTGCCAATCATCGCCCCTTAATTGATAATAATCTTGCACATGCCAGACATAGGGCAATTTATCAGCACTTCTTAAACTTTGTAATGCCTCGGCGGGTGCTTGTGCACCTTCCGCTAATGCATAATAAACGGAAATATCTTCATATCGCTTAACGGTTAGCCAACTTAACTTTCCATCAAAATCTACCAATAAAAAGCTAGCTGGAATTTCTGTTAAATAAAATTCAACAATATTATGTTGATGGCATAATTGCCAAAAAAATTGGGTAAACACTGGATCCGTTGTCAAGTGGCTGCCATCGAGTTGCAGCAACTTAATAATCGTAGAAGAGACATCTAAAAAATAACGTGAACGTAATTGTGCAATTTTATCATTGACTAACTTCACTAATCCTGGCGTTTGCTTTCGGATGAAACAATCGATTAATCCTTCATTAAAAGCATCGATGGCGATTTGCTCGCTGGCTCTACTGGTCAACATAATTTTGCGAATAGGCTTATCTTTCAAATGATGGCAAAATTCCAAACCATCCATCGTGGGCATATGATAATTTACCACCACCACAGAAACTTCATCAAATCGTTGCGGATTATGTAGTTGCTGTTGAATATTTTGTAAATCTAATTTAATCGTTTGCGAAGCAATCGGCTCATAATCTGCTTCTGCATCGAGGCTGATAATATTAGTAGAATCTAAATCATGCACAGGCGCACTATTTAATTTACGTAAGGCTTCTTGCGGAGAATTATATAATTCGTAAGCTAAATTCGGATGTAACTGTGAACTAAAGTTAGAAAGAAAATTAACATTATCATCGACGAAAAAAACACGTGTTGGATAATAGTAGGCTGGTAAATTTCCGTTTTGCATTATAAGTCACCCCATTGATACTGCAAAATACTCATCGCCACCACTGCCGCTGTCTCCGTACGTAATACCCTCGGACCCAATTGCAACGCGATAAAACCTTGCTGTATTGCTTTATCCATTTCAGCCGACGTTAAACCGCCTTCGTTACCAATCAATAAGGATATCTCATTTGTACTAGGGATTGAAGCAAAATCGTTTTTTGCTATGGGGTCTAATAATAATTTAACCGACGATTGCGGTAACGCTAGCCAATCTTGTAGTGCTATTGCCGGATGAATAATCGGTACTACATTGCGACCGCATTGTTGACAAGCATTGATCGCGATCATTTGCCAATGTAATTGGCGTTTTTGCCAACGCTCTGGCGTTAATTTCACATTGCAACGCTCGGTTAATAAAGGAGTAATACTCGTTACACCCAATTCGGTAGCTTTTTGAATCGTATAATCCATGCGCTCACCGCGCGAAATAGCTTGACCTAAATGTAAGTGTAAAGGTGATTCTCGATTAATAATTTGTTGTTGCTGGATCAACACTTCGACATTTTTTTTATGAATATTGACAATCATGGCGAGGTATTCATGGCCACTACCATCAAATAATATCAACTCCGCATTGACTTTCAAACGTAGAACATGGATAACATGATGAGCGACTTCATCGCTCAGCAATAACGTCTCATTAACACTCAGGGGACCCGCTTGATAAATTCTAATTTGTCTCATTACTTTAATACTGTTGCTTTATCGATGGCTTCCCACGGAAAATTTTTATCGGTACGGCCAAAATGCCCATAAGCCGCGGTAGCTTGATAAATAGGCCGTAATAAATTTAATTGATTAATAATGCCAGCGGGCGTTAAATCAAAATGCTCATTGATCAAATGAGTAATTTCGTGATCAGGAATTTTTCCACTATTAAACGTATTCACATAAATAGCAATCGGTTCAGACACACCAATCGCATACGCGATCTGTACTTCACAACGCTCAGCTAATTGAGCAGCAACAATATTTTTTGCCACATACCGCGCCATATAGGCGCCAGAACGATCCACTTTACTAGGATCTTTACCTGAAAAACAACCACCACCATGACGCGCCATCCCACCATAACTATCGACAATAATTTTTCTTCCTGTTAATCCACAATCACCTAATGGGCCTCCAATAATAAATTGCCCCGTAGGATTCACTAAATAACGTGTAGTATCGGTTAACCAATCACTCGGAAAAACTGGTTTGATGATTTCTTCTATCACCGCTTCTTTCAAATCAGCATATTTAATATCAGGACTATGTTGAGTAGAAACAACGACAGTATGTACGCCTATAGGCTTATCATCGGCATAGCGTAACGTCACCTGGCTTTTAGCATCTGGACGCAACCAATTTAAGATTTTATTTTTACGCAATTTAGCTTGGCGCTGCATTAACAAATGAGCATAGGTAATCGGCGCTGGCATCAACACGTCGGTTTCATTACTGGCATAACCAAACATTAAGCCTTGATCGCCCGCCCCCATCCCATCGGCTTTATCGACACCCATAGCAATATCGGTAGATTGTTTACCGATAGCCGACAATACCGCGCAAGAAGCCCCGTCAAAACCGATATCTGAACTGGTATAACCAATATCCAACACCGTTTGGCGCACTAAATCTTCCAAATCCACCCAAGCAGAAGTAGTAATTTCGCCACCGATCAACACCATTCCTGTTTTGACCAACGTTTCACAAGCCACCCGAGCGTGTTTATCTTCAGCTAAAATAGCGTCCAACACGGCATCCGAAATTTGGTCGGCAATTTTATCCGGATGCCCTTCAGACACCGATTCCGACGTAAATAAATATTCATTGCTCATGACTATACTCCCGCATTAAGCTGGCTTTATTTTACTCGATTTTGCCATAAAAATCATGGATAATATCTTGCGCTACTACAATGGAGTCTCCTATGATGCATTTTGAACAAATATCTAAACTGTTTATCGCCCTTTTTGCTATTTGTAACCCTATGACGGTTTTACCTATCTTTTTAACTCTGTGCGCAGAACGCAGTAATGAAGAGCAACGCTCTACGGCTGTTAAAGCCGGTATTGCGGCAATGATCATTTTCATCGTTTGCACCTGGCTAGGTACCCCGATATTAGATATTTTTGGTATCGATATTCCTTCTTTCCAAGTCGCGGGCGGCTTAATTGTTTTATTAATTGCATTAAGCATGGTTCAGGATAGCGCTAGTCGTTCACAGCAAGCCTCCACTAATGATAAAGCTACTTTAAATAAACCCTCGATTGCCGTCGTACCCTTAGCGATTCCTTTGATGGCAGGTCCTGGCGCTATTACGACAGTGATTGTAGCAGCCGGTCGTTATACCAGTATTTTAGATAAAGTGTGGATTTCTTTAGTAGCTATTTTAGTAGCGATTATCGTTGGTGTTTCTTTGTATTATGCCGATGTCATTTATCGCACCATTGGCCAAAATGGTATTAAAATTACAGGCCGAGTAATGGGTATTATCTTAACAGCCATTGCCGTATCGATATTACGCGAAGGCTTAACCACTTTATTCCCCGGTTGGGCGGGCTGATATTTTCTTATATAATTGATGAATAATAACGATTAGGAATGATGATGGAAACGTTTCAAGTAACACTGAATTGGGCAAAGTTAATTACTCCCAAAGTTTTGCATTTAGCATTTGCGCGCACAGACAAACAACTGCTCGATTTCATTCCGGGCCAATTCATTACTTTCCTTTTTACTAATGAAGAAGGCAAAATCATACGCCGCAGTTATAGTTTAGCCACGATCAAAAATAATAGCGATGAAATTGAAGTAGCTGTTTCCCCCGTAGAAGGCGGCTTTGCCACTAATATTTTTTTTAATTTAAAAGCGGGCGCTGAATTAACGTGTAGTGGTCCTTTCGGTCGTTTAATTTTAAAAGAAGAAGACGAGCCGCAACATGTAGTATTAGTCGCAACAGGAACGGGAGTTTCACCCTATCGCGCCATGTTGCCCGAATTGCAACAACGCTTGCAAAATAACCCTGACTTATTAGTCACCGTATTGCTTGGCGTACAATATCGTGAAGATCTATTATATCTGGATGATTTTATTCAAGCTGCAAAAGGCCAAGAACGCTTGCAATTTCGCGCTTATTTGAGCCGTGAAAAAGAATTAACGGCGGATTATGAGTACGCTGGTTATGTACAAGCAGCCTTTGATGATTTAACGCTAGATCCTGATACCGATATGGTTTTCTTATGCGGCAATCCGAATATGATCGATGATGCTTTTGAATTATTACAAGAAGCCGGTTTCCCCACTCGACAAATCAAACGCGAAAAATATATTTCTTCGAAATAAATACATATCTATATCCCCCATAATTGTATTTTTTATGGCTACAGCGATTCTTCAATAACTCCTGGCATTCATTAAACTTCTTTTGCCGCTTAAGAGATACCCTATTATTCCTAAAACGGGCTTTTTTACTTAAAATAAGTATAGTATACTGTCCTTATTTTTCAAATATAGGTGATTTTATGGAAATATCGAAAGAAGAATTAAATCCAGTATTAGCTCAATTTAACCCCTGGTGGAGAGGAGAAACCAACTTTTCTGATTTGCCTACTTGGCGGCGAGCGGTTTTTGAGGAACTATTGAATTCAATAACCGCCCCCTCCGTTCTTCGAGCTATTTTATTATCCGGAGCAAGGCAGGTAGGCAAAACTACCTTATTGTTACAGGTTATTCAAGAGTTACTCAGACAAGGGGTTCCTGCCAGCAATATTATTTATATTACCTTTGATCACCCGCTGGTTAAGTTAGCAGGGATAGATGAAATTTTGAATGCATGGCGCGAAAAAGAAGTAATTGCTGATAGCCCTGAATATTTATTCTTAGATGAGGCGCAATTTATTAGAGATTGTGGTTCATGGATTAAGCATCAAGTCGACTTTTTTAAAAATCGACGTATTGCTTTTACTGGTTCAGCCCTACCTCTTCTTGAAGAAGAAATAGAATCTAATCCGGGGCGTACATCTACGATTCGATTAGCCACGTTATCTTTTTATGAATATTTACAGTTAAAAGAAAAAGAACAAGAAGATAAATATTCATTTGTTAATGAAATTATTTTAAGGAATATACAGCTCCATAAAGAATTCTCATCACTTGATATTAATCCAAGCAAAAAAAGTCTTTCCCAAGATAAAAATAAAGATATTGAAAATATCTTTTCAGAGTTTTTCCCAAAAAATCCTCCCAGGCCTTTACCTACGTTACCAGAAATTCACTCTCTAGAAGAATTGTTTGATTGGCAACTGCAACAATTTGCAAATGTGTCAGACATAGCCATTCCTTACGTTGCTCATTTTTATGAATATCTTGCTAGAGGAGGATTTCCTCAAGCCGCAAAAATTGAGAGCATCCAAAAAGCGCAAATGTTATTGCGAGAAGATATCGTCGATAAAATATTAAAACGCGATATGACAGCATTGTTTGGTGTGAGACGAATTCAAGAGCTAGAACAAACTTTTCTATATTTGTGTATGCATGATGGCGGCCAACTAAACATGGAAACGTTAAGTAGTAATCTAGGGGTTAAGAAGCAGACTGCGAAGAATTTCATTGAACTATTAACAGCCACACATTTAATTTATCGATTACCCAGATTTGGTTATGGAAAAGAAGTTTTACGCGGAAGAGAGAAAATTTATCTTGCTGATGCTGCTATTGCTCCCGCAGTATTTTTGAAAGGAAAAAGTTTTTTAGAAAATCCAGAAGCGCTAGGGCATACCGTTGAAACAGCTGCCTTCAAACACTTGTATGTGCATTACACAAATGCCGCCATATTTACCTATTGGTTAGGAAAAGGCCGACATGAGGCGGATGTGATTGTGGAACAAAATGGAAAATATACTCCTTTTGAGATAAAACAAGAAGCTAAGGCAGATATTCGGGATTGCAGAGGATTGTTGGAATTCTGTAAAGAAAAAGATGTTGAATTGGCTTATATTGTTACCAAATCATTATCAGAATTTGGATTACACAAACAAGATATTGCGCCGAATACTAAAATTATGAAAATTCCTGCGCCATTGTTTTGTTACTGGCTAGGAATCTTGGAATTAAAACAAAAACAATAAAGAAATAGAAAATCAGTGGATAGCGGAACGTTGTTCCTCATGGCCACCCTACAAGATGAGATACGAGACAAGCTGAGTATTTAACAGAATTTAAAGGAATGATAGCGCGGCAAAAATAAATAATTAACTTGGAGTGTATATGAACATACATGACAAGTTAATTATTTATTTTTAACAAAGCTAGCGTCTTTTAAATTCCGTTAAACTAGAAGCGGTAACTGAAACCCGTCATATACATATCCACAATCGGCAACAACAAATAACTATGACCATAAGCCAATTGTTGAGCTTGTGCAGGTCCATCAAATGCATTCGCTTTACCCGTGATGCGATACCATTCAACATTGAAAGTAAGGCTGTTGGTAATGCGGTAATCCCAACCAAAACCAAAGGCTGGGCGATAAACGGCGGCATTGGATTTTTGCGTAACCCCACCAATGGATTCTTCACCGCTGACGTAAGCCATACCACCTTTCATATAGACATCAAAATCTTTCTCGAACGGTATTTTGATTAGGAATAAGAAATCCAACGCATATTGTTTAGTGGATACCCCTGACGTACTGTCGTCGACGAGACTTTTGGCAACCGCTTTAGAAATTGGCATATAATCATAGCCAGTTTCAACGCCAAAATTAGGGTTAAATAAATAACCCACAAATGCTCGGCCACCAAATCCCCATTGACGTTGATTAAATGCTTGCTGTACGCCTGGCACATCGCGATAATTGCTGCGACTTTTCGCATGAGTATTCACATAGCCAAGGTCAGTACCCAGATAATAACCAGAACCGGTATCCCAGGTATCAGGATATTCGCTATCATCATTGTCGTCAGCAAAACTAACAAAACTTATCAATAACAATAGAACCAAGACGACATAACGTTTCATATATACCTCAAAAACGAATAAACAATTGAACCGAATAAAGATCAGCGATCGGTAAGCCTCGATGATCCGCTAATAGCCCCGCTTTTCCTGTGACATGATACCACTCAAAACCAGCGCCTAAATACGCATTGAAAATATAACGCAATCCCATCGCATGCGCAAAACGCCAACTATGCATACGTTGGGTCGGTTGTTGCGTAATTAAGTATTCGCCATTCATATCAGCTACACCTAATTTCGAGTAAGCAACAAAATGATCCAACAAAGGAATCATACCGACTGCCATCATATCGACATCATACTGACGAATGCGTTGGTTCAGAACGGTTGAATCACGAAAATGGGTATAACCAATTTCTGCTGCCACATTCGTTAAAAAATTATAACCAATTCCAAGGCGTTCAGCAATGAATCCACGGTTATTAAATCCACCAAAATGACTGGCTGAATAACCGAGCTGGCCAACCACATATAAATCGTCGACGCGCGCTTGAGCAGAAATAGCGAGCAACAATAAACATAGCGTAATCAGTAGACGTTTTAACATGGGGCAATCATAACGGGAAGTCAAAAACTATGCAAGTTTTTGTGCAAGTTTGTCTAGTAATTGCTCGGCAACATTATAGCCCGCGTGATGCATAATTTCTTGTAAACACGTTGGACTAGTAATATTAATTTCTGTTAAATAATTACCGATCACATCTAACCCCGCCAACAAAATACCCCGCTGCTGGAGAAAATTTTTCAGTTTAGAACAAAGCAATCGATCACTAGCGCTGAGCTCTTGGATTTCAAACGTGCCGCCTGCGGCTAAATTAGCTCGCACACTATTACCGGTGGCAAAACGCGCCACGACAAATGGAATTGGCTCGCCATCTACCATTAAAATTCGTTTATCTCCTGCCGCAATTTCGTTAATATAACGCTGCATCATGATCATCCGCCGACCTTGCGCCGTTGCTTCTTGTAACAATTGCTGAGCAGTAGCATCCCACTGCGTGATACGATAAATACCGACTCCGCCCATGCCATCTAAGGGTTTAATGATGACATCTTGATGCTGCTGAAAAAATCCATGCAATAATTGCATGTTGCAACCAATGATCGTCGGTGCAATTAATTCCGAAAAATGGCTAATAATAAATTTTTCATTACAATCACGTAACGCTTGCGGATCGTTTACCACCAAAGTACCGGCTTGTTTAGCATGATCAAGAAAATACGTTAAATAAATATAATCGATAGTAAAGGGCGGGTCTTTACGCATTAAAATAACATCGAAATCTGCTAAGGCAATAACTTGTTGTTCACCTTTTTCAAACCATGCATATTGATCATTCTTAACGGTTAATAAACAAGCATTGGCGAATGCATTTTCTTGTTGCCAAAAAAGATCACGATCTTCAAAATAATAAATCGACCAGCCTCGCGCTTGAGTTGCTAATAACAGTGCAAAACTAGAATCATGCTGGATATTAATATGCTCAATGGGATCCATTAAGATAGCTAATTTCATGCTAATCCTTGCGCCGTAATCGCTTGCATTTCACGCGCTGCGGCTAATGCCGCTAAGCGAGCAATCACTCCATACATATAGAAGCGATTAGCAGATTGCTCAGTCAGATTATTTTCTTGCGTATCGCAGTTGATAGGCATATTACAACTTTTCATAAATGCCAACGGTTTAAAGGTCGCGCCAGGAGCATTTAGATTATCGGTCACATCACGTTGATCGTGGACCCGATAAAAACCGCCAACCACATGGGAGCCAACCATATATACGACGGGTTCTGCAGTGCCATTATCCACTGTCTCAAACGTATAAACCCCTTCTTGCAAAATCACTTTGCTGACTTCGTTGCCACCTTTAGTCGTCGACATGCGAGTACGTTGTTTACGATTTAAATGATTAATTTCATCGATGCTTTTAATCGTCATTACCCCCATACCATAACTACCGGCATCGGCTTTCACTACGAGATAAGGTTCATGTGGAACATGATACTGTTGATATTTAGCTTTAATTTCTTGCCATAAGGTTTCTGCGTGATGAGTTAAACAATCTATGCCTTTATTATTCATAAAATCCACTTCTTGACAGTTACGATGTAATGGCATCAATAACCAAGGATCAACATTTAACTCTTGACTGAATTCTTTAATTAATTGTTGATAAATATCGAAATGATGCGATTTTAACCGGCTTGCCCAGCCTAAATGGATAGAAGGCGTAATCATTTGTTTGATATTTTGTAAAATAGCTGGAGTTTCACCCGATAAATCATTATTCAAAATAACTAGATCAGCAATAAATGTTTCACCTTTACCTTGAATACATAAATTGTCATCTTGCCGACTCAAGGGTTCTAAAGTTAACTCCTTGCCTGATGGCAAAGTGAAGGATTGCGCTTGAGTCAATTCTTCTAACATGGAGCCGACGCGAACAATAAACCCTGCTTGTTGAAAAATTTGTTGCAAAGTCACGACGCTTTCTAAATAAAATAAATTACGAGTATGGTTTTCAGGGATCAATAAAATTTTACGAGTACCCGGCAAAATATTTTCTACTGTCGTTTGCGCGGCTTGAATACATAGCGGTAAAAAATCGGGATTCAGATTATTAAATCCCGCTGGAAATAAATTAGTATCGATCGGCGCTACTTTAAAACCCGCATTGCGAATATCAACTGACGTATATAATAAAGCGGGGGTTAAACGCCATTGACGACGTAACCAACATTCGATGTCAACTTGGCGCGACAAAAAAATCTTTTCTAAGGCTTGCAATGGACCGGTTAATGCCGTAGTTAAACGGGGAATAATTGTATTTTCTAGCATAAAAAATAAAGCCATGGTTTTAAGTTGAGATTATTGTTAGTTATTATAAGGGCGCTTTACTCGGAAACCAAGAAGAAAATTGACAGGGTAAACGCATCTAAATTTGCACAATGAGGGTAGCTAAATAGTCGAGATCGGTGCAAATTTTGCGTTGCTTGCGTCGAAGGCTGGCTTTAAAGGACGTTTCACGTTTTAATAAGCTCAACGA
>JACCDV010108720.1_pt1 | contig 10495 bp, 8 predicted proteins | sample 7446131 | NCBI WGS metagenome assembly JACCDV01 (sample SAMN15323448, study PRJNA562643) | freshwater metagenome | isolation source: river surface water | place: USA:Blue River Watershed | collected 2017-08-17
TAAATAGACCTCTCTAGCACTGCCATTCTAACTGCCACACCATTATTCACTTGTTTATAAATCAGAGACCTCGGTACTTCCACTAGATCCCCGTCTATTTCTATACCACGATTGAAAGGCGCTGGATGCATAATCACCGCATGATCTTGCATCATCGCGAAACGTTTTTTGTTTAAACCAAACTGCTCTAAGTAGTTATCGTATTGGCTAGTAAGAGTATGACGCTCTTTCTGGACTCGCAGTAACATCACGACATCAGCATTAGCCACTGCTTCATCAACATTCACTATAGAAACGTGATCTTCAAGTAAATCTGAGCTAGCATTTGGCATCCATAATTGCGGACCAGCAAGCATTACTGTCGCTCCAAACTTACCTAAGCCTACTATATTAGAATTCGCTACTCGACTGTGTTTGACATCACCAATGATCGCAACTTTCAAACCTTCAATCTTACCGAAGTGCTGTCTCATAGTAAGTAAATCTAATAAACCTTGAGTTGGATGTTCATTAGCTCCAGCACCGGCATTTATCACGGAAACTTTTACCAAAGGAGCAACTTCTTGAAGTATGTTCTCTTCTGAAGTTCTAATGATAGTTGCAGCAACTCCCATCGCTTCAAAAGTTTTAAGGGTGTCATAAAGAGTTTCACCTTTCTCAGTACTAGAAACTTTAGGATCGAAGTTTAAAACATGGTAACCAAGCTTCTTTGCAGCCACTTCAAATGAAAAGCGCGTACGTGTACTTGGTTCAAAAAATAAATTACAAATAATTGGATTGTCTACAGACTTAGGTGCGTTAGAAATTCTTGAATTAGGATTATCAGCCCAATAATCACCTCTATCTAAAATATCAACAATCTCTTGCCTACTAAGATCTTTAAGTAGAATTAAATCCTTACGCAATTTTGTTCTCCCCATTTGTTCAAGCGCAGGCATCGGTTAATTCGCCTCCGCGTTAATAGTAGAGTTCTCTATCCACGCTCCACCAATCAACTCTTCACCAGTCTCTAAGTCATAGAATGCCATAGCTTGCCCTGGAGTAATTGCAGTAACCGGTTCATGGAAATCAACTTCTACACCATTATTTTCAGTGAGCCGCACTGTAGCAGGGACGGCATCCATGTTGTAGCGAATCATTACTTGCGCATCAAAAGTATCACCAGGTACTTTAGAGATGATATTGCGATCCTTACCTGAAGCTCTTTGTCCAAGCATCTTCTCGCGGGTGCCAACAAAAACTACATTAGTCTTAGGATCAGTCTTCACCACATAGAGCGGCTCTTTATACGCGATACCTAAACCCTTACGTTGACCATAAGTATAATTAAAGCTGCCATTGTGTTTACCAAGCACGGCACCAGAGTCTACTTCAATAATATCTCCCGGCTTCTCGCCAAGCAATTTAGTTAAATATTCGGAGTTGGACATACCATTACTCACAAAACAAATATCCTGTGATTCTGGTTTATCTGCCACACATAGTCCAGCTTTCTCAGCAACAGCACGTACTTCATCTTTATTTAAATCAGCAAGAGGAAACACAGTCCTAGAGAGCTGTTCCTGGTTCAAACCCCAAAGCATATAACTTTGGTCCTTATTTTCTTCTTTAGGTCTCAGTAAACTAAAATTCTCACCATCAAACCCAAGCTTGGCGTAATGTCCCGAAGCAAGATGAGTTGCTCCTAATTTTTCTACAGAATAAGCAAGCAATGAACCCCACTTCACATCATTGTTACAACTAATACAAGGAATAGGCGTCTCTCCACGCGCATATGATTGATGAAACTCTTTAATGATGCCTTCTGCAAAATCCTTACGTAAATCAATGGCGTGATGCTCAACACCAAGCTGGTCGCAAACTTTCACAGCATCAATTACACCATTATCACAACATCTACCTGAACCAGAAATAATCCAAGCAGTTATACCAACCACTTCGTAACCTAAATCTTTAAGAATAACGAGCGCAGTAGAACTGTCTACTCCACCACTCATAGCTACTGCTATTTTAGATTTCTTTTTATCAGGTAAGTGATTCGCCCGGCCTGAAGTAGATCTGTTAATTACTGTCTCTAACATGAAAACACCTAACTACCTATTTATTAAAGGATTGATTAGCTCAATCGTTTAGTATAGACTATTTAGGGTAAAAAAGCAGCCTTTAAGGTCAAAAAAGCTCTAAAAATCAATCATTTAGGGCTCTTGCTGGAAGAAAATAATGCATTTTATCTAGCTGTTTTGGTGGTGCTAACGGGTCTATTTTGCCTAGTATGCTTAATGTCGGCAGAATCAGCACCCTTATGAGTAGTCTAGCTCAGCGTAGTAACGTCGTTACTAACCAAGGCCGTTTTGCAGAAGAAAGTTCTAAACTCAATACTCAAAAAAGATACTTGCATAATTATGATTCACCTGATGGCGGCAAACAGCTAATTCAATTAGCAGGTCAAATTTCTAACTACGAAACAATTGGAGCGAATCAAAGCAAAGCCGTCACTGAATTAAATTTAGCTGAGTCCTCTCTGAACTCCATGAAAGAAATCTTAGATCAAATCAGAACCAGCGCTTTACAAGGTGGATCAGATACTCTGAACTCAGATGATTTAGCAGTACTCGGTGGTGAACTGAGACAATTAGGCGAAGCATTCTATACTGCATCAAATACTAAAGTAGGAAACAAATATCTTTTCGGTGGAACACAGACTGATAAACAAGTGGTGACGTTCACACCTGGAACTATTTTTGCTAACGCCATTTACAAGGAAGGCTCTACAGACGACTCACAAAGAATAGTCGAAGACATTCAATCAAGTGTAGGTTTAGAAGATTTATATACAGCCCAAAAAGCATCCGCTCAATATAGCGGTTCAGCTCCAGGTACTTTACCATTGGGAACTAACGCCGAATTAAATCTAGTAGTCAATGATGGTTATAACGATATCAATGTTGGAGATATAGCATTAGCTAGCGGTGATAGTTTAGCCACCATCGCAAGCAAAATTAATACTGCTTTTAATAATGCTGGTGGTCAAGGTTCTATCGTACAAGTTACAGCTGGTGCTTTAGATTTTGATACGGCATTAATTACTAACAACCAACAGAATAATAGAGCAGCAATCATCATCAGCCCAGGAGCTAGCTTGCCAAATAGTTTATCGAACTTAGGTTTAAGTTCTATTACTACCAATGGCAACAGTGGCAATATAAAAGATGCCTTTACCAGTCTAGAAGCAGCTTACAACTCAGGTGATGCTCAAGCAATAAGAGAATGTTTAGTAGATATAGAATCAAATTTAAATCGACTCACATCTATCCAAGCTAAATTAGGCGACTTGGTGAAAAAATTTGATGATAATTCCAATGATTCAAGTGAGAGAGAAACTAATTTAAGAATCACTCAATCAGACATAGCAAGTATTCCAGTAGCAGAAGCCATTCAAGGAATGACCTCTGCACAAGCAACTTTAACCGGGTCGATGCAAGCTGCCGCGAAGATAATGAGTACTAGTATTTTCAATTTCTTGAGCTTATAAGAGATATAAATGGTTGATAGATTAAGTACAAGTTTAATGTTCCGCCTCCTTGGTAATCAAATAAATACCAATCAGGAACGAGTATTCCAGTTATCAAAACAAATCAACTCTCAGAAAAAATTTGCAACGGCTTATGATGATCCCGTAGCCATGATCGGAGCTATAGGCGTGCAAGGTAGAATTCTACAAAATGATCAGGGCAGTAGAGATTTAAAGCAAGCTAGCACTTCATTAGATGCAGCTGAGGTATCTCTTAATGGCATGAATAATATTCTTAGCAGAGTTAAAGAGATAGTACTTGCAGCTGCCAATGACACTCTAGGAGCTGAAGAGAAACAAAACTATGCTGATGAATTAAAAACTTTAGTGCAATCATTCACTCAATTTGCTAACAATAAAGTTGGAGATATTTATATATTCTCCGGACAGCAAGGCGACTTACAAACAATCAGATTACAAGACAATTCTCCATACAATACTGCGGTCTACAAACACAATCAGGACAATGGTAAACAAAGAATCATAGATGAAGTTGCAACTAGCATAGATCTAGAAGATGCTCTTACAGCTCAATCCAGCAGTGCAAGATTAGAAAGTACTGTCATTAACCCTATCGCAGCGAGTAGTGGTAATTTAGATTTTGAGATCAATGATGGCAACAATAACACAATAAGTTTTACAGCAAATATTAGTAGTGGCGATGACCTCTCTACCATTATCAGCAAGATCAATACTGCATTTACTGCAGCGGGTGGCAGTGGTTCTATTGCCCAAGAAGATCCTACCGGCTATCTCAACATGGATACTGCATTGGTCACTGGCAACGCAGCAAGTGCTAATGCCATGATCCAAGTAATGAAAACTTCTGATTCAACTTTAGCTAATCAGTTATATATTAAAAAACAAATTAACCGCGGTCGTGAAGCTGGAGTTTACAATACATTTCAGGCACTTGATAATGCTCTAAGAAGCAATGATTCAACAGCTATACGTAGCTTACTTACTAACGTAGATTTTAATTTAGCCCAAGTTAGTTCAGCATTAAGTAAAGTTGGACTTTCTAGTGCACAAATAGAAAGATTGAATTCATCTTCTGATGACTTAGATATTAAGCTTCAGGCTGACCTTTCCCAAGCACAGGATATTGATTTCGTGAAAGCTAACTTGGACATGACTAATGCTCAAGCAGCCTTGCAGACATCGATTCAGACGTCATCTAATTTCTTCAATCAAACATTATCGAGGTTTTTATCATAGGAGTTCATAAATGAGTACATTTGGCAGTTTAGGAATCAGCGTATCAGGAATGCTAGCTTCACAAGCAGGATTAGACAATGCTGGTAACAACATCGCCAACGTAAACACTCCCGGTTACTCTCGTAAAGTAGTAGAGTATCAGGAAGGTGTAGTAAGTACAGCTCCAGGAACCAGTAAACAAAGAGCTTATACTGGGGTTGTAGTCGATAATATTCGCAGGATTAGAGACTTATTCTTAGACAATCAAATCAGAGAACAAAACTCAGTACTTGGTTATAACAAATCAATCTCAGATTTAACTATAGCTATGAACGACGCTCTAGGAGAACCAAGCGACACTGGACTTACAGCTAAACTAAACCAGTTTTTCCAAGCTACCAAAGATTTAGCTACCAGTCCCAACTTAGATACAGCTAAAACAGTATTCATCAACTCAGCTTCAGCTCTTGCAGATAGCTTCAATCAAATAGATACTTCCATCGGTTTACTAAAAGAGAACTTAGATGCCAGTCCAACTGGTCAAATCGAATCTTCTGTATCACAATTAAATTCTCTACTTACCGAACTTTCAGATGTAAATATTCAAGCCATAGCTTCTGAAGGACGTGGAGTTATTGCTAATGATTTAGAAGATAAGCGTGACTTACTCCTAGACAAGATTAGCAGCCTTTATCAATTCAACGTTATTAGAAACGGTGACGGAACTTTCAGTAAGTTAACTGTTAACAGACACACCTCCGAAGCTAAAGTAGTAGCTACTACTGGTTCATTAAACTTCGACTCAGCTATTTCTGGAATCACTAGCTCTACTAATACTTTAACTTTCAGCGTAGACAATGGTAATGGTATTGCTACTGGACCAATGACTGTAAACTTTGAAGCCAACTCATCGATGAGAGATGTAGTTGATAAGATCAATAAAACTTTCAATGCCGCTGGCGGCAAAGGTACCGTTGCATCAGTAGATAGCAATGGTAGATTGAGTTTGAGCACCAGCTTGATTGACAATTCTCTTAACACTGATGATGCAGAGATCGACATCACTGGTGGTACAGCATTAACAGCTTTAGGTTTAAGCGTTGGAACTACAAATGGTTCAGATGGAATCAAGACCACAGTGCTAGATGGAGCTGGATTGCACTATGTATTTGACGTTCAACCAGGCAATAATAACGTCAACTCATTTGCTTCTACTTTAATATTGCGCACTAATGATGCAGTACTCTCTAGCGTAGGATCTATTGATGATGTAGGCGGTTCTATTGGTGGACTATTACGCATGAGCAACAAAGACATACCAGCAATGAGAAAGATGCTAGATGAATTTGCTATGAGTCTTAAAAAAGGTGTTAATGATTTATTGTCTTTAGGTACTACTAGCTCTGGGACTCAAGGTGCAACACTATTTACAGGAACTACAGCTGGTGATCTTGCTATTAATACTAATGCGATAAGTAATCCATCGATAATTGCTCAAGGCGCTTCAGGCAATGTAAGCGATGGTTCTATTGCTGCAGAGATTGCTGATTTGTTTTTCGGAGATAACAATATTATTAGCAATGGTTCTCAGACTGAAATGGTTTACATTGATTCATCAAGCTCTAGCAGCGTACAAAGCGCTGTACCAGTAATTCCTGGCGAGCAAATAACTATTCATGCTGATGGGATCATCACTGATGGTTCTAGTGCAGTGAACGCTGGTGACAATGGTTTTGGCAGCGGCAGCTTAGTACAAATAGAATTCCTTAACGCTGCTGGCACGGTAATCGGTTCTACCACTAATTTTCCTACAGCCGATGGTGCACCAAACGATAGAGTTTCTTACTCTGGCACAGTGCCTACAGGTGCAGCTTTCGTGAGATTTAAGATGAACAGTTCTACTTTCAATGACAACGATATAACTAACAACACTGGTCACTTCAAACTCTCTGTAATTCAAGGTTCTGAAAGTGATGCCGCAGCAAACTTCAACAGCAGGATTTCAAATATAGTTGGAGACTTTGGTACCAGAGGTAATATCGCTAACTCTAAACTGGAAAACACTCAAAGCTTACGTGATTCACTTGACAACCGTAGACAAAGCGTTATGGGTGTATCACTAGAAGAAGAAGCTTCAGATCTAATCCGCTTCCAGAACGCGTTTGCAGCCAACGCTAACGTTATACGTGTGATGTCAGAAGTGTTACAAACATTAACTAGTATCTTATAGCAACCTAGGAAAATTTTATAAAGAATTTTTTGCTGTTCTCGCGAACTAAGGGTCGCCCTTTAGCAGAAAAGCGATGAGAAGCTTGTCTTCGAAGAGCTTTTCAATAAGGGAGTGAGCGAGAAGCACAAAAAATTCGTAAAATTTCCTAGGTTGCTACATAGTGAAAATAGTGTTATTGAAAGGAACTAGATGCTAAAATAGCTGGCATGCAACAGCAAGCTCAAGCAAAAATAATCGATGGTAAAGCAACCGCTCAGGACATAAAGAACGAGCTTAAAGCAGCTATCAAAGCGCTTCCTGCTCAATCTAGGGAGCCAGGATTAGCAGTAATTTTAGTAGGAGATGATCCTGCTAGTAGTTTTTATGTAAACAAAAAACAAGAATCGTGCACTGAAGTAGGCATGGTTTCCTTTAAAACAGTAATGCCAGCAACTACCACTAGAGAAGAGTTAATCGGCACTATAGAAAAATACAATGTAGATGACAAGGTAGATGGCATATTACTACAGCTACCACTCCCTAAGAGCATTAGAGAGCACACCCAAGAAATCATCGATCACATCAAACCTAATAAAGATGTAGATGGTCTTACTTCTTATAACCTTGGATTATTAATGGTAAATGATGCTCATGTGGTATATCCCTGCACACCAAAGGGTTGTATGGAATTGTTAAAACGCAACAATATAAACCTTGAAGGCAAGAAAGCTTTAGTTATCGGCAGAAGCACTTTAGTTGGTAAGCCGATAGCTTTGATGTTGAATCAAGCTAACGCTACTGTGACGATGGCGCATAGTCGCACTGAAAATTTAGAGCAAGAAATAAAGAACGCTGATATTTTAGTACCAGCGATTGGTTCACCAGAGTTTGTGAAAGGTGAGTGGATTAAACCAGGTGCAATAATTATCGACGTAGGAATTAATAGCGTCGAAAAAGATGGCAAGAAAACTATAGTGGGCGACGTTGAATATGATTCAGCTTTAGCCCAATCTTCATATATCACCCCAGTCCCTGGTGGTGTCGGACCGATGACAGTGGCTATGTTATTGACCAATTGTTTTGAGCTTTATAAGAGAAATACTAAGGCGTAATAAGGTTTTTTGGCTAGATTGAGCATTTCTTAAAAGCACTGTAGAATGTTAACCATGGAACTTGGACAAATTGGTTTAATTACAGGACTCGCACTCGTTAACGGCCTGGTGTTACTTGGATTAAGCATCAGCATACAGAAAATATTTGGTATTTCTACCAAGGGTGCTGTGAAACACGAATCATATGAGTGCGGTATGAAACCAGAGATGGACGCGAAAGTTCAGTTTGATATTAAGTACTATCTTTTCGCGATCATGTTCATTGTCTTTGACGTAGAGTTTGTGTTTTTAATGCCTTGGGCTAATCTATTTAATGTTGTTGAAGCAGGAAACAGATCCTTCATTATTTTTGAAGCGTTTATTTTCGTTGGTATTTTAATGATGGGTTTAATCTATGCTTGGAAGAAAGGTGCCCTTAACTGGAACCAAGACTAACTGCCACACTTCGACGTTACTCCGTTCCGTTCCACTTCTTAAGATATTCGTCCCAACCCCGCAAGTATATTCAAAACATCTTGCGGATTAGCTCGTTTACGGTAATCTGGGTTAGCGTAAGCATAGCGTATAACCCGCTGCTGATCAATGATATAAGTGGCAGGTACAGGTAGCTCATAAGATATATCACCGTTAGTGATCGCTGTCTTTAAGCCAAGTTCATCCCAGAGATCAATTTCCGTTTCCGATTTGTAAACGAGATTATAACTCTGAGCTACCTTATTGCCTTTATCACTGAGAACTTCAAACTGCAAACCATTGCGTTCCATAGTATTCAAACAATAATCTGGACGTTCTGATGATACAGCTATCACTTCCGCTCCTAGAGCGCGAAAGCGGGATAGTAAGTCTTGATATGCTCGCAATTCTACGTAGCAATATGGACACCAACCACCTCTAAAAAATGTAAGCACCACTTTCCCTTTGGAGCAGAGTTGAGCCAAAGTGAATTTTTTGCCCACCGCATTTGGCAAACTAAAATCAGGTGCCGTGTCTCCCTTAACTAAAAAATCATTACTGAGTGCAGAAGATTTAAGCACTTCTATCTTCTGTAAAATTCCTTTCAAAGTTTGCGGATTAATATCAGCCAATAACTGATCCTGCAAATATTCAATTTTTACGTGTTGTCCTAAAGCGCCCTCCAGCGCTTCTCTATTGTTTTCGCCCATTTCCTCTCCCTTAACCTGCAAGCAGGTTTTTTAAATTTCCCGTATGCATAGACAAGAGAAATGAACTAAAACTCTTGATCAAAAATAGATACAAGGTGTTGATACTTGTGATCAAAAATCTTGATCACCCCACTTTATATAATTACGCAGGGCTATAGCCCAAACGTGAATCAGATAACACTCTTATCTAATTGGGAAGGGAAGAGGAATGGCATTAAATTGTGATGAAATCGAAGCAGTTCTTGCCGTAGTTGAGGCAGGTGGTTTTAGAGCAGCAGCTCTTAAACTGCATAAATCTCAATCTGCAATTAGTTATATCATCAAAAATATCGAAAATAATTTGAAGATCAAAGTCTTCGATAGAGATGGTCAACAAACCAAATTAACAGACGCTGGTCAAATCATTTATAACAAAGCTTTAGTACTCAACAAAATCAATAAGGAAATCCAAGCTTTCAGCAACTCTATCGCCGGTGGCGTCGAAACCAAAATCAAACTAGTGGTTTCTGCTGTTACCCCCAATAACTTATTAATGGAGATTTTCAAAGAGTTCAATGCGCAGTTTCCAAAAACACAATTAGAATTGATTTTTAAAACTTTTGAAGAGCCACTTGAATTATTACTCGCTGGCGAAGCTGATATCGTAATCACAGCTGGCAACCAACAATCTCCAGAACTAGAAAGAGCGAAATGGAATCAAATTGAATTCATTCCAGTAACCACTCCATACCATGAAGCTGCAAACCCGGATCTCAGTGAGGAAGAGCTTTATAACCTTACACACTTAGTAGTAGGCGGCAGATCCACGCTAGCCAAGAAAGCTCCTGCAACAATAGTAGAGAACGCTAATGTTTGGAACGTGACTGATTTTCTGATCAAAAAAGAATTACTAGCAAACGGTCTTGGCTGGGGTTATATGCCACGCGATTTAATTAATAGAGAACTGAGGGAGGGTATTTTAATTCAAGTACCGTCTAAAGAAAAATTACTCAAACAACTTGATCTGGTGCGAAAGAAATCTGATTATCACGGACAAGCTTCAAACAAGCTCTGGGAGATGTTTTTACTCTATAGCAACAATGTTAACCCTAAGGCTATGCAGCCTTCCACTGCATCAATGACGCCTTCACCTAAAATCTCGCTAACCCACATAGCAAGCTATGGGGTATAATCGCGAGATTTTTCGATACCTATCGGTATCGACCGGCTCGGCGGCGTCCCTCGTGCCGGCTCATCCGCCGAA
>JACCDV010499233.1_pt1 | contig 10495 bp, 7 predicted proteins | sample 7446131 | NCBI WGS metagenome assembly JACCDV01 (sample SAMN15323448, study PRJNA562643) | freshwater metagenome | isolation source: river surface water | place: USA:Blue River Watershed | collected 2017-08-17
CGACCAGCGAGCCCGGCAGGAACGCAACTGCGCCACCCAGGTCGACCGTGAAGCCGCCCTTGACCCGACCGAAGATCGCGCCATCGACGCGCTGCTCGGCGGCATAGGCCTTTTCCAGGCTCATCCAGGAAGCCAGACGCTTGGCCTTGTCACGGGACAGGATGGTGTCGCCGTAGCCGTTTTCCACAGCTTCAACAGCCACGGACACGAAGTCACCCACTTGGACTTCGAGTTCGCCCTGGTCGTTCTTGAATTCTGCAATCGGGACGTAGGCTTCGGACTTCAGGCCGGCGTTCACGACCACATGGTTGTGTTCAACGCGAACGACTTCGGCGGTGATGACCTCGCCCGGACGCATTTCTGCGCGTTGCAGCGATTCTTCAAACAGGGCGGCAAAAGATTCAGACATGTAGTTTCCTAGACCGCGCACCTGGCTGAATGGATGGAGGCGCGCGGTGAGTACAAAGACGCTTAGCCTGGCGGCCAAACGGGTTGCAGGTTGAGAACCCTTGACCCTGCGGCGGATGGACCAACCGGCGGGGGCCTCGGGGCCTGTATCACACCGGTTGGCCGGAGCCAAACGGTTGTTTTGCAGTCCACCAAGTCAGCACTTGTGCAACCGATTCGTCGATCGTTTGCGCAGAGTTGTCAAGGTGAAAAGCATCTTCAGCAGGTTTGAGAGGCGCATCCTGCCGGGAGCTGTCCCGCAAGTCACGTGCTTTCAAGTCTGCCAAAAGGTCGCTGATGTTAGCTGATATTCCTTTGGAAATCAACTGTTTATGTCGCCGCTCGGCACGTTGTTCGGCGCTGGCAGTCAAAAAGATTTTCAGCGGCGCGTCTGGGAAGATCACCGTGCCCATGTCGCGGCCGTCGGCCACCAGGCCGGGCAGCGCGCGAAAGCCGTGCTGCAAATCGAGCAAGGCACGGCGTACCTGCGGAACCGCCGACACCCGCGAGGCCGCCATACCTGCCGCTTCGCTGCGCACGGCATCGCTCACGTCTTCTCCGTCCAGCAGCACCCGTTCGGCTTCAAAGCGCACCGGCAGCTGTGCGGCCAGCTGCGCCAGCCGTTCGGCCATGTCGGGTCGTGCCAGCGCTTCGGTGCTGGTGTCCCAGCCGTTGCGTTCGGCCGCCAGGCCCACCAGGCGGTAGAGAACGCCAGAGTCCAGCAGGCCGTAGCCCAGACGTGCTGCCACCGCACTGGCCAGCGTCCCCTTGCCGGACGCCGTGGGCCCGTCGATGCACACCACCGGGATGTCCTGAGCCCGAGCCTCGCACACGCCGAACAGCGCTTCGAAGTAGTCCGGGAAGGTTTTGGCCACACATTTCGGGTCTTCTATGCGTACCGGCAGACGCGCTGGGTTGAACGCTGCAAGCGAAAAGCACATTGCCACGCGGTGGTCGTCGTAGGTATGGATGCTGGCGGCGCGCCAGCCCGAACCGTCGCCAGGCATGGGATAGACCCGGATGAAATCTTCGCCTTCGTCCACTTGCGCGCCCAGCTTGCGCAGTTCGCACGCCATGGCCGCGATGCGGTCGGTTTCCTTGACACGCCAGCTCGCGATGTTGCGCAAGGTGGTGGGGCTGTCGGCGTACAGGGCCATCACGGCCAGTGTCATGGCGGCGTCGGGGATGTGGTTGCAATCCAGATCGATGCCTTTGAGCGGCCACGCTCCTCGGCGGATGTGCAAGGCGTTGGCTTCGCCCTCGATGTGGGCCCCCATGGCCTGGGCTGCCTCGACAAAACGGATGTCTCCCTGGATCGAGGCGAGCCCGACGCCCTGGATGGTGATGCCATCGTGGCCGGGTCGGGGCGGCGCGATGGCGCCCCGTGCGATGAAGTAACAGGCGGATGACGCGTCGCCTTCGACATGGATCTGCCCTGGCGACCGGTAGCGGCTGCCCGCTGGGATGGTGAAGCGCTGCCAGCCATCGCGCTGCACCTGCACGCCAAAGCGCGCCAGCAATTGCAGTGTGATTTCAATGTACGGTTTGGAAATCAGTTCCCCGACCACTTCCAGCGTGATGTCGCGGCTGGCCACCAGCGGCAACGCCAGCAGCAGCGCTGTCAGGAACTGGCTGGACACGTTGCCACGCACTCGGATGGGTGCGTCCAACTGGAGTTCGGTGCCTGTTCCTGACCCCAGGCGCAGTGGCGGGAAGCCATCCTGTCCCAGGTATGTGACGTCGCAACCCAACTGGCGCAAACCATCCACCAGATCGCCAATCGGACGCTCGTGCATGCGCGCGATGCCGCTGACTTCAAATTGCCCGCTAAAGCGGGCAGCCAGCAAGGTCAGCGCGGCGGTCAAGGGGCGCATCGCGGTGCCTGCATTGCCCAAAAACAACGATGCCGTCTTGACGGGCAGTTGCCCTCCCAGTCCCCGCACCACCACCGTCTGGCCAGCTTCACGCTGGATGCTGCAGCCCAATTGTTCCAACGCTTTCAGCATCACCCGGGTGTCATCCGAATCGAGCAGGTCGTGGACCCGGGTTTCGCCCTCGCTCAGCGCCGCCAGCAGCAGCACCCGGTTGGAGATGCTTTTGGAGCCGGGCAACTGAACCGTGCCGCCAGCACCGGACAAAGGCGGGAGATCGAGGAAGGGAAGGGCGTACATGAGGATGCGTTGTGCCAGGAGGCAGAAATGGGTCAGGGAGCGTCGATGGCGGGAGTGCCCAGCGACCAGGCGCTGCGCACCTCGCTGGCCTGGCGGATCAGTTTCTGTAATGCCAGCGGGTCGCCTTCGCGCAGGGTTTGTTCCAGCACGTCCAGTGCGGCGCGAAAATGCCGCGATTGCTCCAGCACCTGCGCCTGGTTCGCGATCAGAATATCGCGCCAGACGCTGGGGTCGCTGGCCGCAATACGGGTGAAATCCCGAAACCCCGGGCCCGCCAGCGACAGGAGCTCCTGTGCCTTGGGCTGGGCTTGGATGGCGTTGATCGCAGCGAATGCGAGCAGGTGCGGCAGGTGGCTCACCGTGGCGTAAGCGGCATCGTGGGCATCAGGGTCCATGCGGCGCACCCTGGCTCCCAGGGCGGTCCAGACCTGGCTGGCGCGCTCCACCTGTGTGGGGTCGGTGCTGTCCAAAGGCGTCAGCACCACTTGGCAGCCTTGGTAGAGCTGCGCGTCGGCATGGTCAACGCCCGCGGTTTCCTTGCCAGCGATGGGATGTGCTGGTACAAAGCCGGCCAGTCGTTCCCGGAAACTTCGCCGTGCCGCGGCGACCACGTCAGACTTGGTCGAACCCACGTCCATCACCAGAGCTCTATCGCTGACCAGGTGGCGGATCGCCTTGAAAGTGTCCTCGGTGGCAGCGACGGGTACTGCGAGCAGCACAATGTCGGCGCCCGACACCGCCAGCAGCGCGGAAGGCGCCTCGACGTCGATCACGCCCAGCTCGCGCGCACGGCGCAAGGTGCTGGGCGACTTGCTGTAACCCACGACACGCTGCACCAGGCCGGCCTTTTTCAGGGCCAGCGCGAACGAGCCACCCATCAGGCCGCAACCTATCAGTCCCAGTTGCTCAAACATGTACCCGTGCTCCTGATCGCGTTCAGTCCGACACCGGGTAGGAGCCCAGAATTTTGTAGAAGGCACACAGGCTCTTCAATTCCTCCAGCGCGGCAGCAACGTGCGGTTGCGACGGGTGCCCAGCAATGTCGATATAGAAGTAGTACTCCCATTGCCCCGATTTGGCGGGCCGCGACTCAAAGCGGGTCATCGACACACCGTTGTTTTTCAGTGGCACCAGCAAATCGTGCACTGCGCCGGGCCGGTTGGGTACCGACACCACGATGCTGGTGCAATCTTTGCCACTGGCGGGCGGCATGGCCATGGTCTGCGGCAGACAAATCACGGCAAAGCGGGTGCGGTTGTAGGCTTCGTCCTGGATGGCGTGCGACACGATATGCAGTCCAAACTGGGCCGCTGCACGTTCGCTGGCGAGTCCGGCCCAGGCCGGGTTGCTGGCTGCAAGGCGTGCACCTTCGGCGTTGCTCGAGACGGCGCGCCGTTCTGCGTTGGGCAGGTGGGCGCTGAGCCAGTTCTGGCACTGGGCCAAGGCTTGCGGGTGGGCCATCACCACCTCAATGCCGTCTGTGCTGTTCGACTGTCGCAGCAGGTTGTGACGCACCAGCAGGCTGACTTCGCCCACCACATGCACGGGTGAGCGCAGGAACAGGTCCAGCGACCGCGCGACCACGCCTTCGGTTGAATTTTCCATGCCCACCACGCCGTACTGGGCTGTGCCTGCAGCGGTCGCGTGGAACACTTCGTCGAAGTTGGCGCAATAGATCAGGTTGGCAGCGCTGCCAAAGTACTCGATCGCTGCTTCTTCGCAAAAAGTGCCTTGCGGGCCCAGCACCGCCACGCGCTGTGGCGCCTCGAGCGCCAGACAGGCCGACATGATTTCGCGCCAGATGGATGCGACGTGCTGGTTCAGCAGCGGTCCTTCGTTGGCCCGCTGGATTTTGTCAATGACCTGGGCCACACGATCGGGTCGGAAGAATGGGGAGCCTTCAGCGCGCTTGATTTCGCCGACTTGCTCGGCCACTCGCGCGCGCTGGTTGAGCAGGCTCAGCACTTGCCGGTCCAGGGCATCAATCTGCACGCGCAACGCACCCAGCGCTTCGCTCTGCACGGGGCCAGTGGCCGGTTTCGGGTCGGTCATGTTGGGGGTGTCTCCGGGAGGGCTGCTGGCCCGTGGTCAGGCCTGGGATTGTTCGAATTCGCGCATGAACGCCACCAGCGCCTGCACACCGGCCAGCGGCATGGCGTTGTAGACGCTGGCCCGCATGCCACCCACCGATTTGTGCCCCTTCAGCTGCAGCAAGCCGCGTGCCTTGGCTTGAACCAGGAATGCATCGTTACGGGATTCGTCGCGCAACTGAAACGGAATGTTCATGCGCGAGCGGCAGCCGGGGTCTACCGGGTTGAGGTAAAACTGCGAGCCGTCGATGAAGTCGTACAGCAGTTTTGCCTTGGCGATGTTGCGAGCTTCCATCGCGGCCACACCGTGCAGATCACCTTCGCGCTGTGATTTGATCCACTGGAAGGTAAGCCCTGCCATGTAGATGCCGTAGGTGGGCGGCGTGTTGTACATGGAGGCGTTGTCGGCCACGGTCTTGTAATCGAAGGCGCTAGGGCAGATGGACAGTGCGTGGCCCAGAAGGTCTTCACGCACCACCACCAGCGTCACGCCGGCCGGGCCGATGTTCTTCTGCGCACCGCCAAACGCCAGCCCCACGCGCGACCAATCCACGCTGCGCGACAGCACGTGCGAGGAAAAGTCGATCACCAACGGCGCATCGCAACCCAGGCCTTTCAGGTCGGGCAACTCTTGAAACTCCACCCCGTGGATGGTTTCGTTGCTGCACAGGTGCACATAGCTGGCGCCATCGCGCAACTGCCAGGTGGCAGTCGCAGGGATCGTGGTGAAACCGCTGTCAGCGCCGCTGGCCGCCACGTGGGATGCACCGTACTTCTGCGCCTCTTTGGCGGATTTCTGGCTCCAGCTACCAGTGACCACAAAGTCCATCGCCAGGCCGGGCTTGAGGGCAGCCAGGTTCATCGGGACGATGGCGTTTTCCGCCAGACCACCGCCTTGCATGAACAGCACTTTGAAGTTCGACGGCACAGCCAGCAATTCGCGCAGGTCGGCCTCGGCCTGCTCGCAAATCGCCATGAATTCCTTGCCGCGATGGCTCATTTCCATCACGCCCATGCCGCTGCCGTGCCAGTCCAGCATCTCGGCGGCCGCTTGCTGCAGCACGGCTTCGGGCATCACCGCCGGGCCGGCGGAAAAGTTGTAAGGGCGGGTCATGCACCCGCCTCGTCGTTGTTCATGTCGTTCGCGTCGGTGCTGTCGCTGGCGTCCACGTTGGCGTCGTTCTCCACAATGCGCTGCAGACCGCTGAGTTGTGCGCCTTCGTCCAGGCTGATCAGCGTCACGCCCTGCGTGGCACGCCCCAGCTCACGGATTTCGCTCACACGGGTTCGCACCAGCACGCCGGTATCGGTGATCAGCATGATCTCGTCGTCCGCGTGCACCAGGGTGGCGGCCACCACCTTGCCGTTGCGTTCGCTTTGCTGGATGGCGATCATGCCCTTGGTGCCGCGGCCGTGGCGGGTGTATTCGCCAATCGGGGTGCGCTTGCCGTAGCCGTTCTGGGTGGCGGTCAGCACGCTTTGCTGCTCATCTTCCGCCACCAGCATGGCGATCACGCTCTGGCCTTCGTCCAGCATCATGCCGCGCACGCCACGGGCGTTGCGGCCCATGGGGCGCACGTCGTTTTCATCAAATCGCACGGCTTTGCCGCCGTCGCTGAACAACATCACATCGTGCGCTCCGTCGGGCAGCGCGGCGCCGATCAGGTAGTCGCCTTCGTCCAGGTCCACGGCGATGATGCCGGCCTTGCGGGGATTACTGCATTCGTCCAGCGCCGTTTTCTCGACCGTGCCCATGGATGTGGCCATGAACACATAGCGGTCTTCCGGGAACTTGCGCATGTCGCCAGTCAGCGGCAGCACCACGTTGATCTTTTCGCCTTCTTGCAACGGGAACATGTTGACGATGGGCCGCCCGCGCGAGCCACGCGAACCCGCCGGTACTTCCCATACCTTGAGCCAGTACAGACGCCCCCGGTTGCTGAAGCACAGGATGTAGTCGTGGGTGTTGGCGATGAACAGCTGGTCGATCCAGTCGTCTTCCTTGGTGGCGGTGGCCTGCTTGCCGCGCCCGCCGCGCTTTTGCGCCCGGTACTCGCTCAGCGGCTGGCTCTTGATGTAGCCGCTGTGGCTGAGCGTGACCACCATGTCGGTCGGGGTGATCAGGTCTTCGGTGCTGAGGTCCTGCGCGCTGTGCTCGATCTCACTGCGGCGTGCACCCAGCTTGGTCTGGCCGAATTCAGCGCGAATGGCCACCAGTTCATCACTGATGATGGTGGATACCCGCTCGGGCTTGGCCAGAATGTCCAGCAGGTCGTCGATCTCGGCCATCACATCCTTGTACTCGGCCACGATCTTGTCCTGCTCCAGCCCGGTCAGGCGCTGCAGGCGCATCTGCAGGATTTCCTGTGCCTGGGTTTCGCTCAGGCGGTACAGGCCGTCGCCCTGCATGCCGAATTGGCGCTCCAGCCCCTCGGGGCGGTAGTCGTCGGCGTTGACCACGGTGCCGTCTTCCTTCGCTCGGGTCAGCATCTGGCGCACCAGCTGGCTGTCCCAGCTGCGGTTCATCAGTTCGGCTTTGGCCACCGGCGGGGTCGGGCTTTCGCGGATGATGCGGATGAACTCGTCGATGTTGGCCAGCGCCACCGCCAAGCCTTCCAGCACGTGGCCGCGGTCACGCGCCTTGCGCAGGTTGAACACCGTGCGGCGCGTCACCACTTCACGGCGGTGCTGCAGGAAGATGTCGATCAGATCCTTCAGATTGCACAGCTTGGGCTGGCCGTCCACCAGGGCCACCATGTTCATGCCGAAGGTGTCTTGCAGCTGGGTCTGCTTGTACAGGTTGTTCAGCACCACTTCGGGCACTTCGCCGCGCTTGAGTTCGATCACCACCCGCATGCCGGACTTGTCCGACTCGTCCTGGATATGGCTGATGCCTTCGATCTTCTTTTCGTGCACCAACTCGGCAATGCGCTCAAGCAGGGACTTCTTGTTGACCTGGTAGGGCAGCTCGTCCACGATGATCGATTGGCGCTGGCCTTTGTCGATGTCTTCAAAGTGGCACTTGGCGCGCATGACCAAGCGGCCCCGGCCGGTGCGGTAGCCATCCTTGACGCCGGAGATGCCGTAAATGATGCCGGCGGTCGGGAAGTCGGGTGCCGGGATGATTTCCATCAACTCGTCAATGGATGCTTCCGGATTGCGCAGCAAGTGCAGGCAGGCGTCCACCACTTCATTGAGGTTGTGCGGCGGGATGTTGGTGGCCATGCCCGCAATGCCGCCCGAGCCGTTGATCAGCAAGTTGGGCAGGCGCGAAGGCAGCACCAGAGGCTCTTTTTCCGAGCCATCGTAGTTGGGTCCGAAATCGACAGTTTCCTTGTCGATGTCGCCCAGCATCTCGTGGGCGATCTTGGCCAAGCGGATTTCGGTGTAACGCATGGCCGCAGCGTTGTCGCCGTCCACCGAGCCGAAGTTGCCCTGACCATCGACCAGCATGTGGCGCATGGAAAAGTCCTGCGCCATGCGGACAATCGTGTCGTAAACCGACTGGTCGCCGTGCGGGTGGTACTTACCGATCACGTCACCGACGATACGAGCGGACTTCTTGTAGGGGCGGTTCCAGTCGTTGTTCAGCTCGTGCATGGCGAACAAGGCGCGGCGGTGCACGGGTTTAAGGCCATCACGGGCATCGGGCAGGGCACGACCGACAATCACGCTCATGGCGTAATCGAGGTAGCTGCGCCGCATTTCCTCTTCCAGACTGATGGGCAGTGTTTCTTTGGCGAACTGGGTCATATATAGAGGGGAATGGGTGACGCGGTGTAAAACGATGATTTTAGGTGCAACTGAGTGTCGCGCGAATGCAACGTTTTAGTTTGCATATGTGTAATACGTTGTGAAGGACGTGAGCCATTTCACGGTACCCCCAGCGTCTATGGCACAATAATTATCAGCGTGACAGATGACGGTCATCTGAAGCGTTCTTTTTTCGCAGCGAGTCTGCGGCTTAATCCCTCAAGAGGAAGACCATGAAGAAACTCAACAAAGTGGCAATGATGTTTGCAGCCGCAGCTCTCGCAACGGCCGCCGGCGCTCAATCCGTGGACAACTGGCGCAATGGCTCCGGTGACCTCGTTTGGAAAAACGGCACCCAAGAACTGTGCTGGCGCGATGCCAACTGGACACCTGCAACTGCAGCTGCCGGTTGCGATGGCGCCATCGTGGCTCCCAAAGCTGCTCCAGCACCTGCTGCAGCCCCCAAGGCAGCTGCACCTGCACCAAAACCAGCTCCAGCTCCAGCCGCTGCCACCAAAGTGACTTACGCTGCCGACGCATTCTTTGACTTCGACAAGGCTGTCCTGAAGGGCGAAGGCAAAGCCAAGCTGGACGATCTGGTTGGCAAAGTCAAGGGCATCAACCTGGAAGTCATCATCGCCGTGGGTCACACCGACTCCGTGGGCACCGATGCTTACAACCAGAAGTTGTCTGTCAAGCGTGCTGACGCTGTCAAGGCTTACTTGGTGTCCAAAGGCATCGAGAAAAACCGCGTGTACACCGAAGGCAAAGGCGAGAAGCAGCCAGTTGCTGACAACAAGACTTCCGCTGGTCGCGCCAAGAACCGCCGCGTGGAAATCGAAGTGGTGGGCACTCGCGCCAACAAGTAATCCTTTCTCAGGATGAAAAAAGCCCCAGCGATGGGGCTTTTTTTATGGTCAAAGCCCATTCGTTCCAGGCGCTTGCAGCACAATCTCAACCCATGAATCAAGCAGCAAACAACGTCGATCCGGCCGAATTGGCCAAGTTTTCTGACCTGGCTCACCGCTGGTGGGATCCTGAGAGTGAATTCCGCCCTTTGCACCAGATCAACCCCCTGCGTCTGGAGTGGATCAACAATCAGGCGCCTTTGTCCGGTCTGAAAGTGGTGGATGTAGGTTGCGGTGGCGGTATCTTGGCAGATGCCATGGCTCGAAAGGGCGCACAAGTCACGGGCATTGATTTGGCGACCAAGTCGCTCAAAGTGGCGCAATTGCATGCGCTGGAGGCCGGTACCACTGGCGTTCAATACCGAGAAATCAGCGCTGAAGCGCTTGCAGCGGAGGCACCTGCCCAATTTGATGTGGTCACCTGCATGGAAATGCTGGAACACGTGCCAGATCCGGCCTCCGTCGTGAAAGCTTGTGTGCAAATGGTCAAGCCTGGTGGCTGGGTGTTTTTCTCGACCCTCAACCGAAACCCCAAATCCTTCCTGTTTGCGATCGTGGGGGCGGAGTACATCCTCAAGCTCCTGCCTAAAGGCACGCATGAATTTGCCCGCATGATCAAACCCAGCGAGTTGGCTAATTGGGCTCGTGATGCCGGGCTGGACATTCAGGGTTTCAAGGGCATGGAGTACAACCCCTTCACTCGCCGCTACTGGCTCAGCAATGACACCAGTGTGAATTATTTGATGGCATGCCGGAAGGCTTGAAACGCATGTTCAAGAATGTTGAAGCTGTCTTGTTTGATCTGGACGGCACGCTCATTGACAGCGCCCCTGATTTGGGGGCTGCCGTGGACAAAATGCGCGTGGCCCGTGGCATGCCCTCTTTGCCCCTTGAACATTACCGCCCTATGGCTGGCGCAGGTGCCCGCGGCATGATCGGCTTGGCGTTTGGCATGACGCCCGAGCATCCTGATTTCGAGGCGATGAAAGAAGAGTTCTTCATCAATTACGAAAACTGCATGACCGAGCGTACCCGTATCTTTGAGGGGGTGGCGGACATGGTCAATGCGCTGGTGGCTCAAGGCCTGGCATGGGGTGTGGTGACCAACAAGTCCAGCCGCTTCACA
>JACCDV010962474.1_pt1 | contig 10495 bp, 9 predicted proteins | sample 7446131 | NCBI WGS metagenome assembly JACCDV01 (sample SAMN15323448, study PRJNA562643) | freshwater metagenome | isolation source: river surface water | place: USA:Blue River Watershed | collected 2017-08-17
AATGGTGATGCCACGCTCGCGTTCGATGGCGTTGTTGTCCATCACGGTGTCCACCACTTTTTCGTGGTCGGCGAAGGTGCCCGACTGGCGCAGCAGCTGGTCCACCATGGTGGTTTTGCCGTGGTCAACGTGGGCGATGATGGCGATGTTGCGGATTTGTTTCGTCATGTTGCGGTTTCCTGGATTTGCTGGATTTCGATGGGGCTCAGCAGCCGCCCCGGGATCAACTCGCCGCCTTGTGTGTGGGCAGAGCCCAGCAACACGGCGGCACCTTGTGGGGCCATGGCAGGGCCATACACCGCCCAATGGGGGTGATCGGCCCAATCGCCACGGCGGCGCACGCCACTCAAAAAACGCCCTGCGCTCTCAGCTTCCAAGGTCAGCGGCGTGTGATCGCTCAGCAATTGCTGCACGGGCAGCAATCGGGCCAAGCGTTCGTCTTCGGGCATGGCCTCGAGCGCCTCAAGGCCCACACACTCGGTCTCTTGGAACGGGCCTGTGGCCACCCGGCGCAAAGCCGTGAGGTGGCCTCCACAGCCCAAGGCTTGGCCGATCTCTTCGCCCAAAGTGCGAATATAGGTACCTTTGCTGCAGCTCACGCGCAGTCGCAAGTAAGGCGCTGCACCCGTCAAGTCCATGTCCAAAAGCAGCAGCTCGTGGATCACCACCGAGCGCGCAGCGCGCGTCACGGTTTGCCCATCTCGGGCGTACTCGTACAAGGCCTTGCCGTCTTTTTTCAGGGCGCTGTGCATGGGCGGCACTTGCTCGATCGGTCCAGTAAAACGGTCCAAAACCTCCACCACCTGACCCACCGTACAGTTCACGTCGCGGGTCTGCACCACATCGCCTTCGGCGTCGGCGGTGCTGGTTTGGATACCCAACCGAACCGTGGTTTCGTAGGTTTTGTCGGCGTCCAAATGCAGCTGGCTGAACTTGGTGGCCGCGCCAAAACACAAGGGCAAGACGCCGGTGGCCAAAGGGTCGAGTGTGCCGGTGTGGCCGGCTTTTTCGGCGCGCAGCAACCACTTGGCTTTTTGCAAAGCCTGATTGCTGGACAGGCCCAGCGGTTTATCGAGCAACAACACCCCATGCACAGGGCGCCGCTGCACCCGTGTGCGTGGCGCGTGCATGGTTTATTCGTCCTTCACGCGTGAAGAAACCGCCTTGGCGATCAGGGCGTTCATGTCGGCCGCACGCTCGGTGGTGCGATCAAACACAAAGTGCAGCGTGGGCACGGTATGGATATGCAAGCGCTTGAACAAGCCACTGCGCAAAAAACCCGCGGCTTGGTTGAGTGCGGCTTGGGTGTCGTCGGGGTCTCCCACCAAGAGACTGAAGAAGACCTTGGCATGCGCGTAATCGGGCGTGACCTCGACGGCTTGGATCGTGACCATGCCCACCCGTGGGTCTTTGAGCTCGCGCGCGATGAGCTCTGTCAGATCGCGCTGGATCTGATCGGCGACTCGAAAACCGCGGTTGGGCGTGGAAGACTTCTTGGCTGGCATGGGTCTGCTGATCAAAGGCTGCGGGCCACTTCCTTGATCTCGAAGAATTCGAGCTGGTCGCCTTCTTTGATGTCGTTGTAGTTCTTCAACTTGACGCCACACTCAAAGCCTTCTTTGACTTCGCGAACGTCGTCTTTGAGGCGCTTGAGCGAGTCGAGTTCGCCAGTGTGCACCACCACGTTGTTGCGCAAGAGTCGGAAGTGGGCGTTGCGCGTGACCATGCCCGAGGTGACCATACAACCGGCGATCGTGCCGATTTTGGTGGCCACGAACACGGTGCGGATCTCGGCCATGCCGATGACTTCTTCGCGCTTTTCTGGTGCCAACATGCCCGACATGGCGGCTTTGAGCTCGTCGACCGCGTCGTAAATGATGTTGTAGTAGCGCAGGTCGATGTCGTTGCCTTCGGCCAATTTGCGCGCACCCACATCGGCGCGCACGTTAAAGCCAATGACCACGGCCTTGGACGCAATCGCCAAGTTGACGTCGGATTCGCTGATCGCGCCGACGCCGGCATACACCATTTGCACCTTGATCTCGTCTGTCGAGAGCTTGAGCAAAGACGAAGCCAAGGCTTCTTGCGAACCTTGCACATCGGATTTGATGATGATCGGCAACACCTTGACCTCGCCTGCCGACAGGTCGGTGAACATGGAGTCGAGCTTGGCCGCTTGTTGCTTGGCCAGCTTGGTGTTGCGGAACTTACCGGCACGGTAAGTGGCAATTTCACGGGCTCGGCGCTCATCGGCCATGACCATGAAATCGTCACCCGCTTGGGGCACTTCCGACAGGCCTTGGATTTCCACCGGAATCGAGGGACCGGCTTCTTTGATGGTTTTGCCGTTTTCGTCGAGCATGGCTCGCACACGACCCGAGGTCTGGCCCACCAAGACCACGTCACCGGTTTTGAGGGTACCGCTTTGCACCAAGACCGTGGCCACCGAGCCGCGGCCCTTGTCCAAACGGGCTTCGATGACCAGGCCCTTGGCCATGGCATCCACCGGGGCTTTGAGCTCCAGCACTTCAGCCTGCAAAAGCACCTGTTCGAGCAAAGCATCAACGCCTTCGCCGGACTTGGCCGACACCCCCACAAAGGGCACGTCACCACCGAACTCCTCGGGCACCACCTCTTCGGCGATCAGCTCGGAGCGCACGCGCTCCAAGTTGATGCCGGGCTTGTCGATTTTGGTCATCGCCACGACCATGGGCACACCGGCCGCTTTGGCGTGTTTGATGGCTTCTTTGGTCTGGGGCATGACACCGTCATCGGCGGCACACACCAAGATCACGATGTCGGTGGCTTGGGCACCACGGGCACGCATGGCCGTAAAAGCCTCGTGACCAGGCGTATCCAAGAACGAAATCATGCCACGGGGTGTTTGCACGTGGTAGGCACCGATGTGCTGGGTGATACCACCGGCTTCGCCCGCAGCCACTTTGGCGCGACGGATGTAGTCGAGCAGCGAGGTCTTGCCGTGATCGACGTGACCCATGACGGTGACCACGGGTGCGCGGGGCAGGAGCTCGGCGGTTTGCGAAGACACTTCGTCGGCGGTGAACGCTTCGGGGTCGTCCAGCGCAGCGACCACGGCTTGATGGCCCATTTCTTCGACCACGATCATGGCCGTGTCTTGGTCCAGCGACTGGTTAATGGTGACCATTTGGCCGAGTTTCATCAGGTGCTTGATGACCTCAGACGATTTCACGCTCATCTTGTGTGCGAGTTCACCCACGGTGATGGTCTCGGGCACGTGCACTTCTAGGACCTTGAATTCGGTCGGAGCGGAGAATTGTCCGCCACCGTCGCGCGAATCGCGGTCGTTGCGACGACCGCCACGCGGGCCTGAGCGCCAGTTGCTGGCGCGACCAGCCGTGGTGTCACCACGGGTTTTGATCTCTTTTTTCTTGCTGGCGTCATCCTTCCAAGTCGACGACAGGTTCTCTGACTTGACTTCTTTTTTGCCAAAACCCGTCGTGGAGACAGCCGCACGTGCACCCGGCGCAACGGCGGGCTTGTGCAAGGTGCCTTTGGCGGTGGCTTTTTCTGGCGGCGCAGGCTCCGGTTTTTTCGCCACCAAAGTGCGCGCGGGCGCCGCCATCATGGCTCGGATATTGGCCGCCTCGGCCTCGGCTTTTCTTCGGCGATCGTTCAAATCGCTGGCCTTGGCCTCTTCCAACTTTTTGACTTCGGCTTTTTTGTTTTTGTCGGCTTGGGCCGCAGCGACGCGAGCCTCTTCCTCGGCCGCAGCCGTGGCGCTTGGTTCGGGTGCGGATGGAGCCGAGGCAGCAGCGGCTTTGGCCGCGGCACGCTCAGCTTCAGCCTGCGCTTCGCGAGCCTCTTGGGCCTCACGCTCCAAGCGCTTTTGTGTCAGCTCTTCTTCTTGGCGACGCAGCAGTTCCGCTTGACGGCGGGCGTCTTCCTCACGACGCGCCAGCTCTTCATGGTCAATGACCGACACCGGCTCTGCGGGCGTGACAGGCGCCTCGGACGCAGGTGCCACATCGTCGTCACGTTGAATGAAGGTGCGTTTTTTGCGGACTTCAACCTGAATCGTGCGGGCACGACCGGTGGCATCGGCTTGTTTGATCTCAGAGGTGGATTTTTTCACCAAAGTGATTTTTTTTCGCTCACCCGTCGCCGTGCCATGGCTGGTCTTGAGGTGGTTGAGCAAGGCGTGCTTGTCAGACTCCGACACCACGTCGGACTCGGACTTTTTGGACACGCCGGCCGCGCTGAGTTGCTCCAACAAAACGTTGGTGGGCTTGTTCAGCTCGGCGGCCAATTCGGCTACTGTGTTACTGGTCATTGGGTGTTATCTCCGCTTGGGCCTCCGCTGTTCAGGATGGTTGCTGCGAGTCGTCACCGGTGAACCAGTGCTCGCGCGCCTTCATGATCAGCGCGGTGGCCTCCTCGGCGGTTTGACCCGTGATGTCGGTCAACTCGTCGGTAGCAAGGTCAGCCAAGTCGTCGCGGGTGTGGACACCAGCTTCGGCCAACTTGGCAATCAGGTCCACGGTCAAACCCGTCAGATCGCGGAGGTCTTGAGAGACCGCTTCCACGCTTTCTTCTTTGGCAATTTCCATGGTCAACAGGGCGTCTTTGGCACGCGTGCGCAACTCATTGACGGTGTCTTCGTCGAAGGATTCGATTTCCAGCATTTCTTGGATGGGCACGTAGGCCACTTCCTCGAGGCTGGTGAAACCTTCTTCGATGAGGATGTCGGCGATTTCTTGGTCCACGTCCAACTTGGCCATGAACAGCTTGCGGATGCCGTCGGACTCTTCGGCCTGCTTTTGGGCGGACTCGTCGGCGGTCATGATGTTGATTCGCCAGCCGGTCAGCTCAGAGGCCAATCGCACGTTTTGACCGCCGCGACCGATCGCGATGGCCAAGTTTTCTTCGTCCACCACCACATCCATGGCGTGGCGCTCTTCGTCGACCACGATCGACTGCACGTTGGCCGGGGCCAAAGCACCGATGACGAACTGGGCGGGGTCTTCGCTCCACAACACAATGTCCACGCGCTCGCCAGCGAGCTCGTTGGTCACGCCGTTGACGCGCGAACCCCGCACACCCACGCAGGTGCCGATGGGGTCGATGCGTTTGTCAAAGCTGTGCACCGCGATCTTGGCGCGCGAACCCGCATCCCTGGCGCAGGCCTTGATATCGAGCAGACCTTGTTCAATTTCAGGCACTTCTTGGCGGAACAACTCCACCATGAAGGCCGGTGCCGAGCGCGACAAGATGATGGGCGCACCTCGCAGGGTGAGGTCCACGTCCATGATCATGGCGCGAACACGGTCACCGGTTCGGAAATTCTCTTTGGGGATCAATTCGCCGCGTTTCAAGCGACCTTCGACACGACCGGATTCGATGATCAAGTCGCCTTTGTCCATGCGCTTGACGGTACCGACGAAGATTTTGTCGCCGCGCGACATGAAGTCGTTGAGCAGCATCTCGCGCTCAGCGTCGCGGATTTTTTGCAAGATCACTTGCTTGGCAGCCATGGCGCCGATGCGGCCAATGGGCACGCTCTCGACCGGCTTCTCCAAATAATCACCCTCCTCAACATCGGCCAGCTCTTCGCGAGCGTCGGTCAACAACTCCTCGGCATCGGGGTTTTGCAAACCGGCCGAATCGGGCACCACCAACCAGCGACGGAAAGTCTCATAAGCGCCGGTGTCGGGATCGATCGAGACACGGATATCCACATCCCCTTTGTAGAGTTTTTTGGTGGCCGAAGCCAGCGCCAACTCAACAGCTCCCAGCACCACGTCGCGCTCGACGTTCTTCTCGCGGGAAATGGCATCGATCAGCATCAACATTTCGCGGTTCATATCAGTGGCCACCTTTCCAATTCACGTGTTCATTCAAATCAATCAACAAAACCATCGCAGCAGTCACTCAGCACCTTCGGCGCTGGGCTCTGCCGTGGGGACGGCTTGCCGCCCCCGAAAATTCACCAAGGGCGCCAAGCGGGCTTGGGCCACCTCATTGAGTGTGAAGGCCATGGCCTGCATTGGCAGGGGAGGTCGCTTCTTGCTCACGCGCTGGCCAGGCTTGACTGGCGGCGCATCGCTCCAAACGATCTGCCAACGACCATCTTCAGCACGTTCCAGCGTGCCTCGAAACTTTTTTCGGTTCGCAGCGATGTCGGTCCCCGTCACACCAATCGCCTCTCTCAACGTGATGTCGATCACATGACCGGCAAAACGCTGGTAATCGAGTTCGTGGCGCAGCGGCCGATCAATGCCGGGAGAGCCCACTTCCAATCGGCGGTACTCGACGGCTTCAACTTCCAGCAAATACTGCAACTGGCGCGTGACGCGCTCGCAATCTTCGACCGTGACAAAACGCTCTTCGGCCACTTGGCCCTCGGCGGGCAATTCAAACGGCCAATCGATGGTGATGCGCAACAAGCCCCCGGCGGAACGTTCGATTTCCACCAAGTCAAAACCCAGTCCTGTGACGGTTTGTTCTACGCTTGTCTGCCAGCTCATCGGATGAAAAAAGCCCTTTGCTCACCACAGCACCCTCAAGGTGCAAAAACGTTCGGCCAAAAAAAATGGGCCGGTAATAACCCGCCCATTTGGTCGTGAAGTCAGCATTGTAACCGCAAACCAGGGTCAGTTTTCAAGCACCCATTGAATGACGTTCTTGGCCAAAAAACCCAACATGCCAAAAGACAGGACCAAAAACAACACAAAAGTACCAAACTTACCCGCCTTGGAAGCCACGGCCAAATTCAGGACGATGAACAGCATGTACAAAATGAACGCACCGACGCCAAAAGTCAGCCCAAATTGGGCGATCTGCAACTCGGTGTAACCAAACAGGGTGTTTTCCATCGTCAAGCGGCTTTCAACTTTGCCGTTCCGCTGCTGGGCAAGCCCAGCAATTCACAGTAGGCGTGCCAACTGGCATGGGCCAACCATGGCACCACCACAATCAAACCCACCAAGCCCAACATCATCGCCAAACCGGTGAGCACCGACAGCAACACAGCCCACAAACCCAAGGGCAAAGGGTGGTTGGCCACGGCCATCCAACTCGCGCGTACCGCGCCACCCACACTCACGCGCTGATCCACCAGCATGGGCAAAGCCACCACGGTGGAAGCGAACATGGGCGCGGCCAGCGCCGCCCCCATCACCAACCACAGCTCAAACAGACCCACGTCGCGGGCCAAGACCACATAACGCAAAAAATCCAACGGTTGTCGAATGGGCTGATCGGCCATGACGGTGATCAGGGCCGCCGAGGTCAGCACCCAGCCCGTGCCCGCCAAGCCCAACAACAAACCAAAACGCACCAAACGACCATCACCAGATCGCCACAAACCAAGGACCTCACGCATCCCTGCGCAACGTCCCGAACTGCAAGCTCGGCTGACGTGGTAGAGACCCGTGGCCAAAATGGGAGCCACGATCAAAAAACCCGAGAACGCGCCGGCCAACAACCAAAAACGGTCCCAAGCCAGCAACACCATCAACCCGCCTGCGGCCGTCAGGGCAAAACCGTGCACCAATCCGGGCACCGGGTTGCGACGCAAGTCGGCCCAACCCAGCGCCAGCCAACGCAAAGGGGCCAAGAGATCGATGGTGGGCGTGTCCACTTCAGGAGCGGGGGTGGCGTTCATGGCAGCAATTCCAAGTTCAAAGAGATTAGTCGCCCGCGCTTTCAACCAGCTTGCGGGTGTAGGGATGGTTGGGTGACTGCAACACACGGTCAACCCGGCCTTGCTCAACCACCTGCGCGTCTTTCATCACCACAACCTCATGGGCCATGGCGCGGATCACCGCCACATCGTGGGTGATGAGCACATAGGCCAAGCCGCGCTCCATTTGCAAGCGTTGCAACAAACCCAACACTTGCTTTTGCACCGTCACATCCAAGGCACTGGTGGGCTCGTCGAGCACCAAGAGTTCGGGCCGCACGATCAAAGCGCGGGCGATGGCCAAGCGCTGGCGCTGCCCCCCTGAGAAGGCATGTGGGTAACGCGACAGCAAGGGTTCGGCCGCCGTGGCGTTGTCGGCCAAACCCACGTCACACAGGGCTCGCAGCACCTCGGTGCGGCGCTGCTCCGCGCTGAGTTCGGGACGGTGCACGCGCAGGCCCTCCCCCACGATTTGCTCGACCGTCATGCGCGGCGACAGCGACGAAAACGGGTCCTGAAACACCACCTGCACGCGCTGGCGCAAGGCACGCTCACCGCCGCTGCGCTGGGCCGTGGCCCAATCGGTGACTCCCAGGCGCAAAACCCCGGTGTGGGGCAACAAACCCAGCACGGCCAAAGCCAAGGTGGTTTTGCCCGATCCGGACTCTCCGATCACACCCAAGGTACGCCCTGGCCCCAAGGTCAGCGACACATTGCGCACCGCGTCGACCGAGCCGCGCCCGAACCAGCCACGCCAACCCGGGCGCGGTACCGGGTACGACACGCCCAAACCCTCGGCCTGCAACACCGGCGCACCGGACGGGGCTGGGGCGTCCAGCTCGGCGTCGCGCTCGGGGCGGCTGGCCAGCAACTGTTGGGTATAGGGGTGTTGGGGTGAGCCGAACACATCGGCCACCCGCCCTTGCTCAACCACGTGGCCGCGCTCCATCACCAACACATGATCGGCGAAGCGCCGCACCAAAGGCAGGTCGTGCGTGATGATTACCAAGGCCATGCCATGCTCGCGCTGAACATCGACCAACAATTCCAGCACCTGCTGGCGCAGGCTCACGTCCAAGGCCGTGGTGGGTTCGTCGGCCAACAAGAGGCGCGGCGCGCTGGCCAGTGCCATGGCGATCATGGCGCGCTGGCGTTGACCGCCACTGAGTTGGTGCGGGTAGGCCCCAGCGCGGCGCTCGGCCTCGGGAATACCGGTGCTGGCCAACAGCGCCACCGCCGCGGCGTGCGCTTGGGCGTGGCCCATGGCTTTTTTCAGGCGCAGCACCTCAGCGATCTGTTCGCCCACGGCGTACAGTGGGTTGAGCGCCGTCATGGGTTCTTGGAAGATCATGGCGACGTCGTCGCCTCGAACCCCTCGCATGTCGCGTTCGCTCAGCGCGCTAAGTTCTCGCCCATCGAGCATGGCCGAGCCACTGACTTTGGCGTCGGGCAACAAACGAAGAATGGACAAGGCCGAAACGGTTTTGCCCGAGCCCGACTCACCCACGATCGCCCACTTCTCGCCCGCGCGGATGTCCACGTTCAAGCCGTGCACCACCGGTACACCGCCAAAGGCCACGCGCCAATCGCGCAGCTGCAACAAAGGACGATCGGTACTCATCGGTCTTGCTTTCGGGGGTCAAGCGCGTCGCGCAAGGCGTCGCCCATGAAGGTCAGCAGCAGCAGCGTGATCACCAGCACCGCGAAGGTGCTGAGCGAAATCCACCATGCGTCGATGTTGTTTTTGCCTTGGCTGAGCAACTCGCCCAAGGACGGTGTGCCCGGCGGTACGCCCAAGCCCAAAAAATCCAGCGAGGTCAACGCCAAAATCGCCGCGCTCATGCGGAACGGCAAAAACGTCACGACGGGCGTCAAGCTGTTGGGCAGCACATGGCGCCACATGATTTGCCAAGAAGTCAGGCCCATGGCGCGCGCGGCGCGCACGTAGTCCATTTGGCGGTTGCGCAAGAACTCGGCGCGCACATAGTCCGACAAACCCATCCAACCAAACAGGCTCAGCAAGACCAAGAGCAGCGCCACACTGGGCGCGAACACCGCGGAAAAAATGATGAGCAAATACAACTCGGGCATCGAGCCCCACACCTCGATGAAGCGCTGAAACACCAGGTCCACTCGCCCGCCAAAAAAGCCTTGGATGGCGCCGGTCAACACACCCAACACCACCCCGGTGAAGGTCAGGGCCAACGCAAACAACACGCTCACACGGAACCCATAAATCAGCTGCGCGAGCACGTCTCGCCCACGGTCGTCGGTACCCAGCCAATTGGCCGCTGAGGGTGGCGCGGGGTTGGGCTCGGTGGCGAAATAGTTCAGGGTCTTGGGGCCATAGGGGTTGGGTGCGAAGACCGCCCAATTGCCCGGTGCGGCCAAACGCTCGCGAATGAAAGGGTCCAAGAAATCGGTGGGGGTTTCAAAGTCGCCGCCGAACGTGGTTTCGGGGTAGTCCTGCCACATTGGCGTGTACCACTGGCCTTCGTAGCGCACCACCAATGGTTTGTCGCTCGAGACCAGCTCGGCCGCCAAGCTCAGCACCACCAGCGCCACAAACACCACCAAGCTGCCAAAGCCCAAGCGGTTGCGGCGAAAACGCGCCCAAGCGCGGCGCGCGGGGCCGGCGCTGTGGGTCGGATCAGTCGAATTTGACACGGGGGTCCACCCAGACGTAACAAAGATCGGAGACCAGTTTGGTGAGCAATCCGATCAAAGTGAAGAAATACAAGGTGCCCAGCACGACAGGGTAGTCGCGCCGAATCACACTCTCAAAGCCCAGCAGACCCAAACCATCCAAAGAGAACAGGGTCTCGATGAGCA
>JACCDV010721974.1_pt1 | contig 10493 bp, 8 predicted proteins | sample 7446131 | NCBI WGS metagenome assembly JACCDV01 (sample SAMN15323448, study PRJNA562643) | freshwater metagenome | isolation source: river surface water | place: USA:Blue River Watershed | collected 2017-08-17
CGCTTCGCTGACGCTGATGACTGCTTTGCTGACGAAGAAATTCTTCAGAAACACTTTCTTAGCCGCGGCGCTGTGGCTGATGACTTCGGCGCGCCTTTGCTTTTTCGCTTCCTTTTTGGTGTTCGAGCTTCAGAGCGATTGGGGAGAGTGCATCAGTGCAGTGCAGCAATACGCTTTCGTTGTGTTTGTGGGACTGTGGGGTTTGTCGGCAGTGATTTGTTTGCTGTTTAGGCTTGGGTTGGTGTACAGGACTGTGGGGAAGTGGTGCGGAGAAAGGAAGAGCAACAAAGTGGCTCCTCAATTGTAAGGGAAGGGAAAATAGGAATAGATTTTGAAGCAAAGTGAAGTGTTCGATGTGAGGAGTAAGAGCGACATTTCATCTCTCAAATAATTTATGCAATCCTCTACACTAATAAAAGAGAGCGTTGGTAGCAAGAGCATAAATGTTTTGGAGACAGTAACTCGTCAGTAGAGGAAGTTCCGTCCTAAACATGCATAGATAAAGCCCTAATGATTTCATTATCAACATCCATATTTACAATACTTATCGCATTAGTCAATTTACTATCATTTTCCTGCAGTATTTAGTTTCTCTGCCAATTCCTTTAACCTTCATAACACTAAATCTACCTTTGTCCTGATTTTTGATACTCACTACGCTGCTTGTTCAAACTCTCTTTACTCTCCCTAAGTATCGATTATGACTTTATCGTTTCCTGAAAACATTTCTCAAGAGGGGCTGAGTCATAGGTGTCCAGTATTTTATCAAGGCGATTGATGGAGTTGAGGAGTTTCCTTTTGCACTCGGTCAGTAGTTCCACACTCATTATTATAATAGTGAATGGAAAACAAAGAAATCAGCGAACTCATCAGGCAGTTCGACAATTTCGTACAATGCTCCCTCAATCGTAAGCAGAGTGAGTAGTAGTAATCCGTGGGCAGGAGGGAGAATAAAATCCAGACCTACCTCACCGAAATGGAAAAGCGACTCAAGCTCAAGTCCCGCTCCCCGGCCAACAAACTAGAAAATCTGCTTAAGCCCATGAAGCAACTCAAATCTTTTGTGTCAGTGAAGGAGTTCATGGAGTCGCTAGGCACTTCAGCGTGTGTGAAGATAGGAGAGAAGGAGCCTTAGAAGGAAGGAAAATCAATAAAGCTGGAATACTAAAACGTAAGAGGAGGGTTTTACCTCTAGAAGATTGAGGAGCACTTGAAGAGCAAGCAGTTTAAGAGAAGTGCCAAGAACAGCCCCTACTTTATCACAGAGCTATAAAACCGCCCTCTCGAAAACAGCCAGTACAGAACCTGGGTCGAAAATACACTAGCCAAAATCTCACTCAAGAACGACCAACTCTTCAAGAACCACGACAACAGAATAGCATAGAGTAGGGTTTCCATTGAGAGAGAAAGCGTCAAGAGGGCTTAGAAGGACTGCTTGCTAGAGGAACACCAGTTGGAATATGCTAACCAGTTTAAGGTAGTTCCTAGGATCCGCTAAATGTGTACTCAGGAGTATTAAAACTTTAGTAAAATATCCACCCTTCTCACTACGAGGCTCCGCAAAATATTAAAGACTAACTCCACAGCAAGAAACACAACTCTCAATACCAAGACTGATTTAGCTGACACCTGCCTCAAGAAGTCCACCACCAAGGTGATAAGGGGTAACAAGGAGAACAGTTTGAAGGGGAAGATGAATCGAATAAAGACTGCGTAGACTTTGAGAAGAGAGTAGAGTGAGATTTGGAGGAAGGTGGTGAATAAAAAGTTGAAAGATATAATATGCGAATGAAGCAATTGATGATTTATTATTAAATGGTTTGTAAAATCGGATAGTGAATCATACTTTGGAAGATTGGATTGATACTCTCCCTGATTTGCAGCCCTTACTTATTTAGATGCGGTCAATTGTGCCAATGCAGTATCTCTCCTCCCTCTCTATTATATACTCCACCACGCTCTCATTTACCTTGTTTAGTGCCAGCTTGCAGTTTTGCAATTAATTTTGGTTAAATGTCCATTTGACCTTGAATCTGCCCTCTCTGTTGGGGCGAACAGTGCAGTAGCAGATCATCTGTCCTCTCATCCACTCCATCAGATAGGCAATGTCTTCATTGAGATCGTTTGGCTTCTTACTTTGCACATAGCTGTAGAGCATTTTCGTCCACAAAGGCAGTCCTAATTAAGTCTATTCTTACCTTACGATTACTTAATCCTTTCAAAGCATACGTTTTATTAGCAATAGATGGACAAGACAGCTACATACATCCAATTTTACCTGAGTTGTATTTCAATGGGTTCACCCATTGGACTTTCACGCGCACGAAGTACTCTCCTGCTTAGTATTATTTATAAATTTCATTGCATACATACACTGACTTATCTCCAAAATAGCATTTATCACTGCCTTCACTCATGAAACGGACTTATGTGCCCTCGATCTTCCCCAGCTCGAAAATAACTGGCGAGTATTTGTATTATTTATCCTTGAGGATTCTGCTAAAGGGCTGGGTGATTTTAATAGCAGCCATTCCTTTCTTGGCTAGCTTGAATCGGAAGTATGCCACTTCCTATAGTTGGGTTTGGAATTATATGAAGCTGTACTTGGCACTAGGTTAGTCTAAGCCTATTGAGTAATACTAAAAGGCTTGAAGGAGCTAGCTTTCAGATAGGAAAAACAAACCATCGTCCCCTCCCTTATAGTCACATTTCTTCTTGAGCTAGGGAGTCCAGAGGTTGGATTGCTAGCCATAGCATCCGTTCCATTCGAAATTTCCCCAAGGGTTTCTTATCTGATAGATATATGCCCCATTGTGCTCGATGACTTTGAGGAGAGAGTAAGCATGATTGTTAACAATCCCCTGTATCTTCTTATTGCCTGTGGTTAGCACAATCAGATAGTTCTTTGGAGAGTAGGCTATGATATCCTTCATTTTGTCCTTCTTATCCTTGAACCAAGCTCCGTAGGTAGGGCTTCCTGTCAAGTCCTACATGAATAAGTCAGGAGTCATTGATTATGCACTAAAATAACTACCAATTATCTTGGCCCATGCCTTCTCTATTAAGAGCACCCAAATCTAGTTGCCGATTGGCTTGGTAAACAAGGGCTGCTTTGAAGAAGAGCTGCAAGGAAAGTAATCGTCAACAACAACAAAATTAGGCCTTCCATTGGTATAGAATCTTAGTACGTAAAATCCTAATTGTAAATCGTAGAATTGAAAGATTTCCATAATGTTAATCGGATTGCGGGCATATTAAGAAATGGTTGCTAAGCAATAGCATACTCCTAGTTGTCCTTGTTTAATATCGTTGGGATCGATCCCATCGAAGAGTTGAAAATGGTTGGTGAGGAAGGAGCTTGGCCTGAGCCATACAAGTGAGCTCAAAAAGGGCTTTATTTTAGCTTGGTATTCTTTCCCTCCCAAGGAACTCTAACTATGAGGAAATTATTAATCTTAGAAAGACCCCTTCTCTTTGGCCTTCGTGTACCTCTATCTAATTGCCTCAGGAAGATCGTTTATGCTATTGACTATTGGGAATTATTGTTTTAATGACTAAGGCTGCTTTGACTGTTGAGCATTAATGGTTAGCTATTGGCGGGGAGTACTTTGTGCCTGCTTTGAGATCTTGTCAGATGCTCTTAAGAGATTTCTTTGATCGAAATGATTGGATTGGATGGGAGTGTACTTGGGTCTGTTATTGATGAGTTCTTGCTTGTAGGCATGAAAGGCAGAGGAGAGTTGGAGGAGAGACTATTTGGTTGATGTGGCTTATAGGTCTATCTTTTGATTTTACATTTCGAGTACATCACAGACTTGCTCACTACTCATCCTTTGAATATTATACTTCAGCCTCTATATCTCCTCCTCCTTCTGCTTCAGCCTCCCCTAGAGCTTTTATGTTTCTTCATTCTTGCCTTACCCCTATGCAACTTTTATCTACCCCTCCTCTTTCACCTCCATTTCTTACAACTACTCCTTCCTCACCAACTACTGCAGCTTCAATTTTAATTTCTCGTGAATTTACTCCCGCTCCAGCTAAAGCTTGGCTTTCTACTATCTCAATCGCCTCTCATCTTCAGAAGGCTCCATGGTCTTAGAGGTCTCTGACAGTTTGGTTGATAATTTGGCGTTGATGCGAGCCAGCTACTCATCAAAATATTGAGGGTTCCTGAGTTAGTTCAAATTGGATATTTAAAATAGAAGTTGATAATTCCACTCAGTAATAAAGCCCTATTTGGCTTTTAGCTATGTGACAGTCCTTTATAAATCCTTTAAGCCATAATCGTTTAAGATAGTTTCAGCAGTTTTGTGTTTTTTATCCCTAAGGGATAAGTTCAATCCTCCATATTTGAGCAGTAAAGTTAGGCATTTCTTCGCGGACCAGATTGCGCAGAGATGGAGACAAGTGGATCCCTCTAAGGTTTGCTGATTGACGAAGAACAGATATTGTTTTACATTTTGAAGGAAGCATTTCTTGAGGAAATAGTCGAGGCATGATGGGGAATCAAAGCGGCAGCAGAAGTGTATGCTAGTCCACTTGAGGCCGCTCTAAGAGAGCTCAATATTGGCAGGATAATCTAGCTTACTGGATGATTACTCTCATTGGCCTACAGCTACAGCAACTCCACAATGTCGTCCCTCGAAATTATATCTATCACCTTCTCCCGTATTTCTGGCTTGAGGTTGGAGTAGAGGGCAGGAGTATGGCAGCTCGAATCTACGCAGCCCATTGATATATAATTATTTAATAAATAAGATTAAGCTTACAAAGGATATGGATCCCTTCTGAGTTACTTCGCCCAGTGTCTTTATTGGAACATACTTTTTCTATCCGCCATAATATAATAAATGCTTAAGGAACTAACATATTTCCAATATCTGGAGGACGATATGCGGAGATTGCAGGAATAGTCAAGTGAGCTCAACGCCTTACTGACTTAAGCCTACTCCCCTCCCAACAAGATGTACTGCTCCCTCAAATAACAAATCGACAATATTCTTAACGAGGAAAACCAACTGCAGGAAGTAGTCTCAGTCATCTTACAGCAAGTCACAACTGGCACCCTCCTCCCATCTCAAATCGATTCCCACCAGCTATAGCACATGTTCCTCAACTCACTCGTCCTCCCCGAATGGTTCCCGCATGTCCTAGACAAAGAGTACAGCAGGTGCAGGGTATAGCTGGATAGCTATGCCAAGAACTTGGCAGGCGTGCACTCCCTCCAAGAGGTACAAAGTGTATAATTTTGAGAAAAGAAAAGCAATGAGAGAAGAACGATAGAATTTGGAAGTTCTATACAGGAGAACACTGGCCATCAGCGCCCTTCAAAAGCAATAAAATTTCTCAGATATTGATATAATGCAGGACGTATAGCACCTTAGAAATCGAGTGAAGCACGTGAGGAAAACCTTCCAATACTTCTGCAACCAAGTAGGCGGCAAGCTAAGAGAATTCGTTCAATCGCTGGTGGACAAAACGATCCATTTTTCGAAAGGGCAAGCAATGGTGAAAGACCATCGCAAAAATGCATCAGATATATTCAAATATCGATAGAATAACTATGAACAGTTGTAATTTAACCCCTCCAATCAATTTAGGAGAAGCAACGATAAACTTCAGTACTTCTCTCCGAGCAAAATCGACATTACAAGCAAGATTAAGCCAGTCCACTAAAGATAAAGCCTAGAAGACTACTATGGCCATACGCAAAAATTAATCAAAAACGCTCCAACGCCTCCGCCCCATCCCACTCCCGTCTTCCATGCAACGCAAGCTAACTACGATGCCAGACAGCCCTCAACTTGCCGCAATCACGGAGGATAAATGCACACCCATCGGCACACCTGCTCCAAAGGAAAGGACTGGCTGCGATCAGCCAAATCATAAGAACGGTTCATAGCTCACCATCACCATCATCATCACTCACCAATAGATTCAAGTCGAAAGTATGACTATCGGCGAGTAGTCAACAGACGCAGTGAATATTTTTGATCATACCTATAGTGAAGATGAACACATCATCAGAAATCATCATTTTTCTTCCACCCGAAAGCCGATTTATGCGTAGTACTGCCATAGAAGGCGTTGACGTCACTATTAACGATGTTGGTCGATCGCATCTTGTCGATGACTTCACGAGGCAAGCGGTTGCCCTCGCCTCCGCCAATGGCGCCATAGTTTTGAGAGTGCAGCTTATAGTCCAAATCTACATAGCTAATAGATTACTGTTGAAGCCATTGACATAGTGCTATCCTCTCATCTTCAATATCTACTCTTTCCCAACACGATTTGGCTCATGCTCTCCAAATTTATTCCCATGAGCCTCCTGGTATTGAGTGGTAAATTCGCGAGTGCCGTCTCCGATTACTAATGAACCCTATGTTCCCTTCCCTCGCACCCTTTCAATATTTTTGGGCCCGAATTGATCTTTGGCTTCCGAGTTATATACTTCAGTGCCCAATCCGATAACTACATTATTGTTCCTTCCATTTTTATTGAGCAGCTAAGCTTTCTCTCCTTTTTTCTCTTGGAAGTGATCTCCATAGCTCGATTGGAAGTAGGTGTTGGAATCATGCTTGAGCTAAACATTCACAGGCCTTTTCCCTTCTATTTTAACAGGATTTAACGGCTTCTCATTGTAGTGATGCTTGGCTTATGAAATATTCTCTTTCTATTGTTCAGGGAAGCCCAACTTGAAGTGAGCGCTTTTAAAATCCAACACTTTCTATTTTTAAACTGTAGGCTTGGCAGTGCTCTTGTGGCTGTATTGTGCTTTATTTTAAGAGTGGAAATGGGGTTGGTCATTGCCCAAGTTAATATTGGTCACATAGGATCTGCCTTTGCCGTTGTTGGAGCTAATGGGCTTGATATTGTGGATTGCAGCATTGGAGGTGACAAAGTTGTTTTGGTCATATCCTAGCACTAAATGCGTATTGGATACACTATTGCCTGCCTTCTCAGCCTTTTCTCCTTGGGTTCCATCATAGGCTTTATTGTAACTGGTAGTAAAATCAGTTAGAGTATCTCCAAGATCAACGCTAATGATTCTTTGATCCACAGGCTTGCTTCTCTCTTGGTGCTTTTGAACAAACTCATCCTTGTAGTTGGTGCCCTGGGGATTATTGCCGAACCCAAACACAACATGGTTCTCATCATTGCTTTTTCTAAGGCTTTACTGCTTGGCATAGGGATGTTGGGGGTATTTCTCCTTGAATTCGGATTGATAGTTATTTTTAGCCATGGCTGGCTCGTCACTGGCTATCGTAAAATGGCTGTTCTTATCTCCATTGGGCTGGGCTATAGAAACAGGCTGCTCAGTGTACTCCTTCTGATACTAGGAAACCACTCCTTTGTTGGCTATGTCTCATCAATCGTACATTCGAATCCGAAGGGGAAGTGTGCCTTACGTAGTTCATTAACCTGCTCTTTTCTCTTGAGAAGTGATGCCATTGGAAGTTTTATTTTATAATAAGCAGAATAAAAAGGACTATTAAATTCATAATGGATCAGCCTAAAAATTCTCATCATTTATAGAGCTCATACATTATTTGATTGATAAGCAACAACTAATTAATTTATATGCCTTACGAGCGGTAAAAAGACAAGCATCGCTACAGCAATGCACGCGAATATCAGCCTGATAATAGAGTCAGGAGGAGATCTCGCTCGCGCTCAGATTCCAACTAACACAGAAGACGTGAGCGGTCCCATCATTACGAAAGAGAAATGTAGTATGGGAGACGAGGTGATGAAAGGCATTATCGAGGGCACTCTCGGTCTCGATCAAGAGAGAGAAGGAATGAGGAATAGCTGAGGGCATAGTAGAAGTAGCAGAAGATAAGGCTGGCTATTCGAAACAATACAATTACATATGACCTGGCAGTGCACTAGATGTATGGGAAGCTTCCTGAGGCCAAGCAGAAGGAACTCAGTGAACAAGCACAATCCCCATAAAAGATACACTAGTGCATATTAGTCAGAGAACTCTATGTCAGCGGGCTCTATGATGCTGGAGAACAACACATCCGCACTTTCTTCGCCAAGTATGGAGAAATTGAAGAGGTTTAAATCATCAAAAATTTCGTATTCGTCAAATATTTCAAAGTGGAAGATGCCTCCAATGCATGTGCAGACTACCACAACATTAACACCACTCTTCATCAGACCCATAACAATAACTTTAAAATATTCTTTGCTGACCATTTAAAAAGATTCAACGTGGTGAGTAACAACCCTTTGTACGAAATAAAAGAACATTTGATCCCTGTCGTGTATGCCTCTGTGAGGAATGACCCTCAGTTTACTAATGAACATTACCTCTCTTCTTTGTTCTCTAGGTTTGGCTTTGTTCGCAATCTGTAGGTGAAAAGGAACGAGCTGCCCACCCAAAGAACTTATGTACTCGTGTAATACTAGACCTTGGCTCAAGCTTTAAGAGCAAGGGAGAAGATGAAGGTGCAACGGGAGAAGTTGGGAGACAGGAAGAGCGAAATCACAATTTTGATTGATAACGACAAAATTACCCGCCTATATCCCAATATTAACAACCAACTCAGATATCAAAGAAAAAGACAACAAACCACAGCAGGACAGGCCACACAACCACCCAATACTGCCCTTCCTCAAGTCGAATCCTTCAATTTTAACTCTAACCACCCCAACCACCCAAACTCTAACACCAACACCTTCCAAGCTGAGCAAAAGAATTAAGTGGACTAAATCTGGGATATCCTCAATACACACGCAGGGCAGAAGAAGGAGGATGCTGAGGATTAAAACTTGGAGTCAGATTGGTGTGGCTTTTTCACTAGGAACAAGCAATTCAAGGTCTAAGTTGACTTTCACTGTATTCACAAGGAGCCAGTGGAGCTGGAGACAGTCCTCAACGTAGGGTACCGTGGAGACATCTAGTAGGCACTCAACAGAAGTGACTACATATTTGCTGGGAGATTTAGAGCAGCAAACAGCGCCAATACTTAGGCCTTCGAGGAGTATGTGAATTACTTCATAAGGAAGTAGAAGGCAGGCATCATAATCACTGCAAGGTACCTCATCTATCTGATTCCCCCAATATCGCAGTTGAACCTCCCCTACGCAGTGCAGCAGAACGAACTCCTAGCCCTCTTCTTTAAACTGCCTTGATCATCACATCCATCATTAATAATCTATTAGATCAAATATGATATTACTACCTTTCTTCCTTGTCGCAGCCTCCCTAGCCCTCCAGGCTAAAGAGTAGTAGCTATGCCAAAATCGATTTGTGTATCTCTCCACTTATGTGCTTGGCCTGCAGACTGACTTGAAGAAAGCTGTCGATGAGATCAGCCCATCAATTAAGGTCGATTAGGTCATTTACCAAGCTGACCTCTTCAAAACATACAGGATCTACAATATTCGGCAGACCCTCACCTACAACTAAGGAAATCAGAGTGGGGGTTTGAAGACCAAAAATGTTTATAGAGTGACTGGCGGCACGGTCAAAATCGCGTACACATTTAATTGGACCAAGACACAACTTGGGTCTTCTTTGGAGGGCACTGGGACTGGAAGTGTTATTTCTGATATCATAAGCTATGAGAAGACTTTACTAACTAATAGTACATCCCACTAATTGTAGTGGAATTTAACCTACTCTTAGCCCTTAGGAATCATCAATGGTTTGGGCCTTCTCATTGATCCTTATCGGGTTGCCGACAACGAAATATTGAGTAACATGTTAAACAAGCTCAAGAACAATCAATCTACTGTGAAGGACAATCTCCTCAAAGCCATCAACCCCCAGCTGCAGGTCATCCTCTAGAAGAAAGTCAGAGAAGATTAAGTACACATTTCCTTATGTAGCTCATCACATTCGAGAAGACTATCTTCTACCCCTATAGTGACTATCGAGGAGATTTCAATATCACCTTCAACAATGTACTCGTAGCCTCAACTTTGGTCGATAGTGGGCTTTATTTGATGTTCAGCCAAAAGATTGTGGGCTACGACGAGTTCCAATGTGGAGATCCTGTACCTTTTGAGCCCAACGACCCCGCAACCTTTGGCGGTCTTCAAGAATTTATCAGCACCAACCTACTGAAGTAAACGCTGCGGTATGCGATAAGAAGGCAGAAGTTGGATGTGATTCTCACAGAGGAGTTTTGGCAGTCGAGAGCCTTCCAGTTCTTTGTTGGCGACTTGCACGAAGTCATGCCCTCATCCACTAAGAACATTCCTTCTCTTTAGTAAATAACAGGGAAGTGCACAGCTCTTGACGACCCTGTCCTTAGCCTTGCCATGAAAAACTCTAAGGCCTATGAGGCAAAGGTCAATTTCGCATGCAATCTCTACTTAAACAAAACCACATAGCTGATAGGCATTAATTTAGTGGCGACCTATGAGGTGAGTCCCAAGCTGTCTACCAAGAGTCTCGACATGAATCTAACTCAGTTGAGTGGGACTCCAGCATTCATCGAGACTCCTCCCTTCCTAATTGAGTACTCGTAGTTGGC
>JACCDV010560064.1_pt1 | contig 10492 bp, 3 predicted proteins | sample 7446131 | NCBI WGS metagenome assembly JACCDV01 (sample SAMN15323448, study PRJNA562643) | freshwater metagenome | isolation source: river surface water | place: USA:Blue River Watershed | collected 2017-08-17
AAATCACTAAAATATATAATCGAAGGCTTCATTTATTGTGGGCTCCACCCAAGACATTCTAAGCAATCGAGACTATTGCAGAATTATAGAATAGGCATAATATCCCCGGGTTTATCAACTTTTATTTTAAGATGAAATTGAAGCTTTCTTTAAGCTTTGGCAAAAGATTATATTTTGCAAGCTTATAAATTGATAAGTTTTTGTAGTTGATCAGCTAAGCAGTTACAGACTTGCTATTTACAGTTTGTGCTTAGGCCATGAGTCTTATTAAACGATTGATTTAATTTGTATATATTAATTATAACAGTATGGCCCAATTTAATCAAAAAATTGCCTTGCTCGCTCGAATATTCATTTACTTTCTAGATCTACTTACATTAGACGATCCAATACTCCGATTTTACGAAATTATCTTTAAGTTTGTGGTGATTAAATTGAAATAGAGTGTATGGTTAATTGCTGGTAAAAAGATGATCCTCAATTTTTAAGGAGGGGTTCGCAAAATAAAAACCTTCCTTTATCAAAGTGTATTTACTCTCCCCAAACAGCTTTTTGGCTAGGGAATTGAAGCTTTGACAATTCTAAGGGGGAATCATATTCTCAGAAAACCTAATATGCTAATCCTATAAGCACAGCAATAATTCGTTATATTGCCTTTAAGTAAGTTAGCTAGGAAATACAACAGCTGTTACTGTCGAATTAAATACTTCCCCATCATCTTTAATTTACGAAGTTAGTGTGTCACCAAGTTTCTCCTTATTCGAAATCATCTTTAGTAGGATATAGTCTGAAAATGAATGAAGGTAAATAAGCGTGCATGTTTTTTTTGATATATTTTTCAAGTCGTCTTGCAACATGAAATTATTATTATAAGGCATACTTATTCTATTGAAAATAATCAAGACGATTTTATAAATAAGTAAGTGATATCAATAGTCAATCCATCAGCCGTATTTCTCTTACTCTTCACGTCCACTAAGAAACTATATAATTATAGTTTTACCTTTGATGCATTCTCTTTTGATTCTCTGAGACTCTAGCTCAATATTACTTCTCGAATGCCGTTATCGTCGTCTTCTCGAACCATATGCTCCTCTACTTACCCATCACTTATAAATGAACTTTCGAATTATTCATCAATTTCTTATAAGTATGCAGTATGATTTTAGTTCGATGAATCGCCTTTCGATATATTCATTTTTTTAGCAATTTTGTTTGTCTTGCAAATGATGGTTATAATGATGACCATAAAGATTAGGAAGATGGTGACATTGATAAAGATAAGTCTTTTCCCTAAGATTTAATAACTCGAGCTCACATTGATGTTCAAAGTGGTGGCGATATTCACATTGATATCGGAGTATGAATAGGCACCATGAGGATAAGGAAATAGAGTATTATCGACTATGAATGAAAAATTTACATCATTAATATCTTAGATTGATTGATTAATCTGCTGACTATGCATGAAATCCACCCGGTTTTTAGAGTAGTGGTTTGATATGAATGAGCATGGGAATAAATATGATTGATTTTGGACTGCATATTTGTAGCAGGCTAAGTCTTTTTAGTTCAAATAGTAAAAATAGTCGAAATAGTCGCCGAATTTAGGAATGTTGTTTGTTACAGTAGTCTGCAATGAAATGGTTGTGGGGATTAATTCGGCATTTTATCTTTGAAGTTCAACAGTTGCAATGAATTGAGAATTCTGTGGGATAAGAACATTTCTTTTTGTTAGGTGAACTTCGATAGCAGTAATCAGAATCGCATTGATTGCTAATAATAGCCCTTTACTAATATTCATTTGATATGAATATACAATTTTAATATTATTAGGTTCAGATTACGAGCATTTTTATATATGTTTATTGATGGCCATCCCAACAGCTTTATTTCCTTTTCTATCGATCAATTGCTCCATCAATCGAATAGCTTAATAATCTTAATAATCGTAATAAAATCATCAAAATTATTTATTTCTACTTATTGACCTTACGGTTCTAAAAAGGCAATAATGTTTAACTAATGAATTTTATAATAATTCTTGTTCATTAGTTCATTATATCTTTTTATTTTATTATCTTTAATCTATGAGCAACAGCAACAACAACGGAGGCAGCCTTCTTAACTTCCTACAACAAAATTCACTCTTTAATTCCTCACCCAAAAAGAACAGTCAAAGGAAGAGCAAAAGCCGATCAAAAGATCGTCATGAATCAAACAAAAACCCAACTCCAAACAAGCCTAACAACATGGATGATCCTTACAACAAGAACAAAATATCATCCCAACCTCTGGATTATGGTTACAATAACAATTTCTAATCAAGCCGCCCTTTTAATCCTCAAAGCAATACCTTTGCCCCTCCACCAAGTAGTGCATACATCTCACAAAACAACAGCAACTCTTTCCAGCTCTAGAAAAATAATGAGAAAAATGTTTACAACACTGAGAAGACTAGCTTTGCACCAACTAACTTTACAACTATTCCTTAGAAGAATACTTATAAACTGGGAAGTGGCCTCCCTGAAGGGCGCTTTGAATCTCTTGAGCCCCTTGATAACTCCAATAGGTTCGAAAAGAACACTCCTTAAAACAGAGGCATTAATGAGCCAAGAGGAAATAACTAACTTTGGACAGGATTGGTTTCGCATAGTACTAGTTTTGAATCAGCTAGAATCTAATCTTCACAATGCCTTTAAAACTTAAGCTCTAAACTCAGGAATTAGATCTCCACTATCAATGTTAAAATTGATACTTTCAACACCAAAATGTATCGAGTCATTACTGATGAATTCAAAAATCTAAGGGAGAGAATTTTCTTTATTATTGAGGACTCGTTTAAGGAGACTGAGAAGTATATTAGAGAGTATATGAAGTCTCAGTAAGATAAGCTTGCAGGAGATTTGATAAAAATGAGGGAAACTTTGCAGAAGGAGTATGGCTTGATTGAAGGCATGAAGGACGAAATCGCTAAGCCTAACTGGAGAAAGGTCGCCGGATAGATAATTGCAAGTGAGCTGGAGAGAAAGGTTGATGAAATGGTGAAGCATTGCTCAGGATTGAATGTTGGCAGGTGGGAACTCGGAGATTTAGTGGGTTATCGTTTGAAGGATTTGTAGAGAGACCTAAGGGAAGTTGTTAGATTGAAGAGATAGCCGTGATAATAATTTATCTTTGCAAATTGAGCCTATTTAAATAAGAATTTTTTAGTTACGATTGGTTGATGTTCACAATAATCAAATATACAGCCAGAAGTGTCTCAATTCACCTACTATTTTTTAAAAGATCAATTTCAATATAATTACTAAACGGCAGCCATTTTTTAACTATTTTTTATTAATATCAATCAAAATCAGTTCCAATAGATTAGCTTTGATATGGATTTAACTGTAAAAATCTAAACAATACTGAATTTTGAGAATTAACTTCACTCACTAAAAGTATGTTAATTTGAGATAAATTTCTAAAAGAATATTGAATTAGCTATATTTATGTCTTATGTTTTAATCATCATTTTATAATAATTTCGATCTATTTCTATGGAAATGAGAGCAGCAATATAAAGAGAAAGCACTAAAATCTAGGATTCCAATGGTAATCTGCATCCTCGAATTTCTATCAATAAATAATTGTTGTCCTTAGCAGGCCAAATAGAAAATAACAAATTATTGAAAACGGATATAATATAATCTCTACAAGGGAACCTAAACACGGAGTAACCATTATAAGATCTGCAATAAGAAATGCAGTCTATTAAAACTGAACCCTAAAAGAAAAGAATTAACCAGTTTTTATTCAGTTACTTTATAGGTTTAGTGATTCCAATGGTTAATTGCTCGTTAATGACCTCGATGATGATCCAGCTCAAGGACAAATATGTTTAGTAAAAATCATGGACATGCATTGGCTTGTCTATCTTTATGTTTGTCTATTTTGTCAGTGAAGGATTGGTTAGATTTGGCTTAATGAAAATGCTAAAATACTACTTCTATCCTGATCGACTACTTCCAGGAATCATCATCAGCTCCTTTGCTTATCTCGCAATGACCCAAGAAACTGCCAACAAATTTCTTTACAATAAAATTGCTCAGATAACTTTTTCGTTTTGGTTTTTTGTCATGGCTGGAAATTTGAGAGTTTGCTTGAAGGAATATAATTGGAGTCGATGGCAGATATTTTTGGCAAAGCTTGCGTACTTGTACTCAGGAACTACTGTATTCTATGCAGGAACTTGTTATATCTATTGGGGGGTACATTCTAAGTTCCCTGCTTTCATCCGAGATCATATCAAAGATTTGGTCCTTTTATTCATCTTTGGAACTGTGGAGGCACTCTATCAGCACTATAAATTCATTTCCAGTTTCGATGGGACTGACCAATTAAAACCTCCAATTGACTTCTAATCATCTTAAAAGATTTAGATTAAGAAGCAGAGGACGAGTAAACAACTAACAGACCTCATGAAAAAAGTTAAAAAGATCGGGATATGATTTGAACCTCGCTTTTAGTTTTTCTTATTAACTGTAGATATGCTGAAAAAATATGATGATAACTTTGATATGCAATTTGGATCATATAATAATCAGATTTTTTGGCCCTCAAATTTAAAGTCTTCCCTATATAAATCGCTAGATTTTATTGTAATAAAAGATTATTTAAATTTGAGTATGAATTAAAGAATAATTTGGAAGGAGCAAAGGCCTTATAAAAATGGGTGATAAAAATGTGTCTTGATCCTCAATTTGTTATTATAAAGCTAAAAAAGCTCATTTAAATGAAAATCGCAAGACTCGAAAAAAATGGTAAGATAGACTTCTAATACATAAGAAGCAAGAAGTCTTAGCTCTTTTTTGATGAATGTTGGACGACCCAGTATGCAAAATACTTGTAGAACTGTTTTAACTTAATTAGTTTATAGCTGCCCAAAAAACAGAATAAATAAAAAAATTCATAATTAGTTTGAGATTTTGGCACTAAAGCATACTTTTATTTAAGGTCTCATTGAATCTCCTAAACCATTATTTTATCAATCAAAATATTGTCTCAACTAATAAATTTGCTCAATAATGATCATTCATTCACGTAGATCGATTCCTAAGTGATAAAAAAGCCTAAAATTATGACGCCCTTACTCGAATACAGAAATGGACTAATCTTTTACCAATAAATCTGCAACTATTCTTCCAATTATTGGCCCAAACTTAAAGCCGTGTCCTGAACACGGTGAAACAATAAGAATATTTTCATGTTAATCACTCCAATCAATCACAAAATCCTCTGTCTTGGTGACTGTGTAATAGCATTTCTAAATCTTATTCATTCTGTTGAACCTCCCCTTAAAATATTGATTCATCTTATTTTCAAAAAACTTTATCATAAATTACTAGTACTGCGCTTATGTAGGGAACTGTTTAGATATGTCCTCGTCAAGGGTGTGATGACTGAATTTTATCCCAACGTTTTCATAATCTGGCAAACTATAGCACTCTGTATCTTTTGTGAGGTGGACCCAGCTTGGATATTTACCGATATTGTAGCTCTAAGGATTATTCATTAGCCAAAAACTAGGTGTTTGTCTTACTTCTTTCGTTATCTTCTTCATCTATGGGATTAGTTTGCCGATCCATCTTCCACAGCTCAAAGATGCTTTCTTGCTCTCTATTACAAGCCCTCCATTTTTATTTTTACAAATCAATTTGACTCCTTTTTCATTATTTTCAATATTTTCAACTGAAGTTTACTCAAATATGGTCAGATTACTATAACTTCCTAAAAATTTAGCCACTCTCTTAATATATTTCTCGGCATATACCACTCCTGCCTTCTTATCATGAAAAACTGGTTGCTTCAGCTATATTGTTGGAGCTGAAGGAAACAGCTCTTTTACTTTATCCAAAGGTAGTAATTAGATCTGTCCCTTTGAAGTTTTAGCTACCTATTCAAATTGTGGAAAATAAGTTTAGTCCTCAATATAAAAAAGACAAGAATTAGGAACAATAAACTTTTCTTTTAAAAGCGATTAAACTTAAGGCCAGTTCTTATCAATCCCTTATACGCAGAGATCTCGATAGATTGCTTTGAAGTATGTACTTCTGATTATTCTTGTCTGAGAATGTGAGCTCCCTTCATCGTGCCCGATTTTAAACTGCTAAACCAGGGCGATTTTAACTTGAGGATAGTTGATAGCGAAATACAAGGCAGTTGAAAGCCCGAAAACTCCTCCTCCAACAACAACATAATCATATTTTTTATTATCAGTCATATCTATTTATTATTAATATTCAAAAGAAAGTTATGTTGATCCATATTTCGATATTATTTATAAATAGGCCTATTAAAATTTTACTACTAATAATAAATTTTAATAGTTAAAATAGTAAGGAAATGAATCGAGCAATCAACATGGCACTCTTTGTCATCATTATGTTCTTTCTTGGCAGGTTGACACTTAAAGAGTACGGGACTTACAAGCTGAATGTAGGAAAAGAGATGGGATGCCCATAGCCATCATAACATCGTAGCTAAGTCAAAAAATCATAACACTGTAGATAAGTAGTGATAGATTCGGCATAAAAACATTTTTCAAAACATTCCCCCACGGTTAAGTGATGTTAACTTCAATTTGATATATTAACTTATCCCCAAGGACAGAGAATATCTATATGATTGTATTGAAAAGTAATTCAGTATGTAAATAATCACTAGCATACCTAAGTCAAAATAACTCCAATCTTTATCATGAAATTTCTCCAATGATTGCACAAATAGGTGGACTGATGAGCAATTTTTTCCTAAGATGACAAAATATCATCAATAGTTCCATAAATATTACTTTTAGTACATGATAGATGCATCTTTGCCAACCTCACTAGATATCTTTTGAGCTAGAGCAATTAGATTGCATTATTCTATATTTAATGCTGCTTCCATTATTTCTAGTGCTGCTTGTAAACCGAACTGTATGGGAACCGGATAAAATTTTTTACACGATGGTAGTTACGGCTATTCTACTTCTTGCTCTGTTTCAAAAATTTTAGATACTTGTATATTATGCTAATCAAAATATCAGCCATATCTATCTATTATTCTTTTTGTAAGTACTTTGGGGAAAGGTTCTATAGAGAAGATGGCTTGGGATTGTTTTTGACTGGGAGGATACTGTTAGATTTTGGAAGGTCTTTAACTAGTATGTTTTTGTTGTGAATCAATGAAAAATATTGAGTATTTTTATTCAGCAAGTTTATATTAAGGATTTAATAGTTTTGAGCATTATCCTCAGAGAGGAAAAGATTGGTGAGATCAGATTGATCGAATATAAGGCAAGACTCAAGCTATCGTATTTATATTCCTTCGTAATTAATCTTATTAACCTTAGTTAGTTTCTTATCTGTTATGATATGCTCATTTTAAGTCAAATTACGCGTGTATGAAACAAGCTGATTATTAGAGTGCCTTTTCTCAATCTATTTCTATAATTTATAAAAAATGGATAGTTTGTTTTACTTTTTATTGACCTTCATTGATTGCTTATCTATGGTTTGAGTGGAGTTAACATTTTTCAAGGTCTAAATTTTGAATAGCTTATCGTTAGATAGTTATATTGTGTTTTTTGACTCTTTGCGCTCTTATTACATGCGGATATTCATGATTCTTTTGGGGTTTTGCGAGCAATGCTGGTGAAATGGTTTCTTTATTTTTGAGAAGGATGACTGATCAGTTTGAGCAAGAATTTATCTATTTTATTTTTGATCGGCTGGAATCACAAGACTTGACCTTTACTTCTTTTGCCTACTTTTACTTTTTACTAAGGACTATGATATTTGGACTGATGTTTCCCTAAAACTGCAATCATTTTATGAAGGGCGTTATTATATGTCTTCAAACAACGTTTACTTATGCTGAATTCCGATCGAATTTTGCTATTCAATTATTTTATCATCTTTACATATGGCATAGTGAACCACCTTCGAATAAATTATTAAATTTTTTTCATTAAACAAAAATTTGACACGGCTTTTATTGGAACGATTGAGCGAGAGATTAACTTTTGACTTTTTATTTGAGTGGTCGAAGGTATGAAAGAATTCTTTGCTTTCTGATTAAAGTGAAATATGAGAGTTAATCTCACTAATATTGTCAGTATTTTAGATATTGTCAATAAAAGATTCTGACTTCTTACTCGAGTTACTCTTAAATTTTTATATATTCTTTACATTCTCGGGATTTGCCTTATTTTCTAGTATGATCTTCTATGAACGTAATTTTGTAATAATATTTTCATATTCCTAGCATTTTTATTGGATAAATATCTTCAATGTCCGATTCTCCTATTCGCCTAATTTGAGCTCATTTTTTAACTTGCGGATTTGATCATTGGTATTGTGACTCTTTTTGGTTGAATGAAAACTTGATTTTAATTTATCTTAGTTGCTTATCTCTTCTTATTCGATTTTAACTTGGCATCCATGATGAACCATCGCGCTTTTCTTCTTGGATTAGTATTAAATGATATGCTACTTGAATATTTTATTCAACTTCTATTTAGCATTTTCAAAGCGAGGTAAGCATTCTTCATCGAATTGCTATTTGATCTTAAGGTAAGTGTCAGCATTGTACTATTTAGATTGAAGGGCGATGTTTGTTTGAACAATATTAATAAAACTATTTATGTGCTAGCTTTTCTTGTAAAGCATGTTTACAGTCTCAGAAAGAACTGCCTCACTTTTAGATGATTAAATTTCTTGTAGTCTTTAAAGGCCTTTACTTAGTCTCTGTATAAAATAATTTGTACTTGGAAAGTTTTTTAATTTTAGAGCTCATCTTTCTTTTGTTATTTCTATAAATTCAAGACTTAGTGTTTGATATCTTCAAAGATGTGTGAAGCCATTTCTTTCATTCGAAAGTTATCTCTTTCTTGAGCATGAGGCGAAACGTTTTTAAACGTATTATGATAGAATTATGATGGAGAGGTGGATATCATAGTATGTCTTTGATCTGCTCGCTTTTCTTTTTCAAGATTTTTTTATATGCCTGGCCTGAGAATGATGCTCTTAGCCATAAATTTAATAATCGCCATGAGTTGAAAGAATATCTTCACAATGCATATTCCGAATTAAGGAATTTCTACAAATTCGCATGAATCCTTGATTTCTAGCAATAAGAGCATATTTTACACATCAGTAATATTTAATAAGAGCTCAAGAGAGTCTTGATTCTTTTGAACATGTGATTCGCATCGAAGAATACATCTTCGGAAATCTCGTCTTTGAACGTTGTTTATAATTTACGGATTGTTTATGCAGCATTTATACTAAAGAATTTGAAATAATCGAAATATGCACTCTATTTGATACTTTACATTTTTTGTTGACTATACATTAGTCTAAAGTTAGTTATTCTATTAGAATATTAATTACGTTATTATAATTAAATTACAAAAGCAAGGAACAATGTATACTCACCCTCACCAATTCTATCATACTAAGGGGTTGGCACTCAACGAAACTGCTTCTACGTATGTGAGGATTGATTTAGTTGGGTCAATAGGGAGGAATGCAACTACTTAGCAAACGTCAACTACAAATTAATTGTACTTTGTGTGTTAGTTAGAACGAAATAAACGATTCTGAGACTGAGAAACATTTCTACAAAACAAAACTCGCATATTAGTTTAGAAATCATCATGATTAGCTCGAATAAGCGTTCCAGATCATCAACGAAAGAAATGCCAAAATAATCGATCTCGAAGAGGAAATCGATAGATGCAAGAAGGATTTAAGAGCTGCGGCTGACGACTATATTTCTCTGCAAAGAAACTCAGATAGCTAGAAAGAATATTTGCAGAGTGAACTCGCCATTACAAAGGCAGCTTGTGAATAAAAATTAAAGAAATTTGAATAGTAAAGTGAAAAAAGGTTCGAACTAAAGCTTAATAAACGTATTCAATAGGTCGAAAATGAATGTAGTGATAGAATAAAGCTCTACACTTCTCAAATTAATTTACTAACTGAAAATTCTAAGACTCTAACACATGAATTATCAATGCTTCAGGAACAATATCGCCAAATGCTTCTAAAGAATGATACAATCATTCAATAAAGCATTCATCGCTAACTACGAAAGCGTGACTTTGAGGCTCAAAATAATTATCTAAGAGATTTAGCTCAATACTAGACAATAAAAAAATAACGAAATCAACTAAAAGAAACTATTAATTAATGTAATGATAAGATCAAATTTTTATAAAACTAGAACAAAAGATTAGTTGCACTTCTTGAGGTTTAATCTCAGAAAGTAAAAGACTTATAATAAGTTCTTTAATCTCAAAAGAAAACTTAAAAGTAATAATTATTTTAAAAATACAAAGAAGTCGATGAAATCGGAACCAATACTTAAAAACAATTTGTACCTATTGTCATGCCTATTGATATGAATCTAATGAGTGAAGTTTTATCTTTAAAAGAATTTGTTGTCGAAAAAATTGTGTTTA
>JACCDV011185702.1_pt1 | contig 10492 bp, 9 predicted proteins | sample 7446131 | NCBI WGS metagenome assembly JACCDV01 (sample SAMN15323448, study PRJNA562643) | freshwater metagenome | isolation source: river surface water | place: USA:Blue River Watershed | collected 2017-08-17
AATATCAGTTAGATCTTTAAGAATTGCTTTCGTGACACAATCTTTCCTGCAGGTATTTGAAGAAGAGGGAAGTACAAATCTTGATACTACATATTTTCCAAAAATGTGAGTAAGAGAGCAATGTTTTTGGGGTTGCATGGGTTTAGGGCTAGTTAAGACGCTCGTAAGTGGAGAGCAAGCTGATTTAATCATGCTAAGAGATTATAAAGAAGATCGCTTTTTAAAGCGATGTTTTCTAACATGAAAAGATGTTGCGAATGGAATTTTAAATTGAATATTTGAGATTTTTTGTAGATAGGAGAGTTTTTGTAAAAGGATTTGCTCTTTGATGTATTTGCCTTTTAGTTGCCTTCTCTCTTTTGGGTAGATGTCGCTTAAAAAAAAGGCATGGGCTTTTAAACTCTCTTGTGTTTTTAAAAGAGCATCTCTTTCAAAAGATAAATCTTCTTTTGCAGAAATTGCATTGAGAGTTTCTTGATTCTCAATGAGTCTTGATAATGTCTCTTCAAAATCTCTTAAAAGTTCCATCTTAAACCTTAATTCCCATATAATGAAGTATTGAATTGTTTAAAATAATTTTTTTAAAATTGAGGAAATAAATAGTGAAAGGGTTTTGTCCATTAGCTTCGGGATCGAGTGGAAACGTGATTTATCTAGGCACAGAGAAGACGAAAATTTTGTTTGATGCGGGAATAAGTTTTAAAAATTTAAAAGAGAGATTGGATGAAATTCAGGTAAAAATTGAAGAAATTGATGCGGTTATGGTCACACATGAACATGTTGATCATATTAGAGGCATTGAAATGATTGCAAAAAAGCTTGATATTCCCATTTTTTGTAACAGCGATACCGCAAAAGCTATTTGCCAAACAATCGATATTAGGCCTAAATTCAAGATTTTTTCCACAGGCGAAAGTTTTTCGTTCAAAGATCTTGAGATTCAGTCATTTAGTATTCAACATGACACATTAGACCCCGTCGCTTTTACAGTCATAGCAGAAGACAAGAAATTTGGAATTTGTACAGATCTTGGGTTTGCTACAAAACTTGTCGAAATGCACTTAAAAGAGTGCGATTACATCTACCTTGAAGCAAATCACGAGGAAGAGATGGTGCATGCTTCTTCTCGGCCCATGGTTTATAAACAACGTGTGCTCAGTAGGCAAGGACACCTTTCCAATAGAGCCGCAGGAGATCTTTTAGTAAACGTCCATCACGAAGGTCTCAAGCATGTCTATCTAGCTCACCTTTCTCTCGAATGCAACACCCCTCTTGTTGCTATGAAAACAGTGACTGACATTCTATCCAAGCAAAACATAACCCTTCCCATCACCATTGCCGAACCAGACAAAGTAACCACCCCGATCATTTTTTAAGTAAAATCCGGTGTCATATCAAATTCGGTGTCAGGCAAAGACATTCGGACGTTTAGGTTTACAAATGTCCGAATGTCTTTGCCTGACACCAGGTGGTCTTTTAAATACAGTTACATTAAATGATCTTTTATTTATGATATTTGCTCATTAAAACATTGATGATTATGAGTGTTATAAATAAAGTTTATCATAGTTGGTCTTGGTCAAGATTTCTGCATTGGAACAAAAAAGTGCTACTACAATTAAAGTAGCTTGTGGATGAAGGGAGTGTAATAGATCCTGTGGCTTTTGTGGATAGAATTTGCAGAGAACTTTCTTTAGAAAAAATTATTCAGATGTGTGAAGAGGAGACTCCTACTTCAGTAGAAGAGTTGAAGATGCTTTTTTCTGAGGCAAAGAGGTATGTGGAGAGGGTCGATGGAAGGCTTTCTTTAAATGTGAGATCATTATTATCAAATGTAATGGATGGGCTAGTTCGCTTGATTGAGACGGTAATTTATGCATTTGGTGTAGGAGCTCTTTTTCAGCCCGCAGCTAATGAAATGATGCAGGAGTGGAAAAGCAATAAATTATTTATGATTTTCACCATGATTGGAACTGTTTTCGGGATGATTTTGCCTCTTATAGGAGCTGCTGTGGTAGCTGAAGTAATTGGGGGATTTTTTTTAGCGGTGATGCTTTTAGGTTTGATATGGCCTCGTATTTCTCCTATGCCTAAATATTTGCCTGGCAATGCAGAAAATTGGACAGAGCGGGCTATGGCTGGAGCATTAGAGGCGGAAGGAAGAAAGAGTTTAGTTGATAGAATTGCAGACACGTTAAAAGCTGGAAAGCACGCGCTTCTTGTGGGATAAACTGGAGTTAGAAAAACATTTGCAGTAGAAGCTTTTGTGAAGGCAATTGAAAGGGGAGATTATCCAGAATTAAGGGGCAAGCAAGTCTTTTACTTAAAGACGCCTGATTTAGTGAATCAAAAACCGCCGGCTTTTATAGGTGGTGGAATAATATTTTGTATGAAATTGCAACTCTCATGGGTAGGCATAAAGATGACATCATTTTGGTACTAGATGAAATTCATGCTGCTTGCAAAAGAGAAGCAATTTTAGTAGAACAGTTAAAAGTTTTTCTTGACCGAGGTGGAAAATTTCCTCATGTAATTGGAATTACGACAGATAGGGAAGTTTCTGAGTTTGAGGAAAATAGAGCATTTATGCGCAGATTTGAGAGAGTTGATGTTGTAAGTGCTGAAGAGGAAGAGAGCAAGACGATTTTTCGAAATACTGCATTAAAACTTAGCGGAGTTGTTCATGAAGCCGCGATTCAAAGAATTTATGAAAGAACTTCAGGGCAAGTTCAGCCTCATGCAGGTATTGAACTTTTGAAAAGATGTATAGAAAAGACGTTGCCTTCGCAACAATCCAAGACAGAAAAAGCGATTTCTGAAGTTAGGGATCAGATTTTAAATAGAGAATCTGAGATCAGTGGACATTTTGGAAAGGTTTCAAGAGAAGTAAGAGAGCAATTAGATAGCTTACATGATCAGCTTAGAGAACTTGAATTAAGGCTACAAGAAGAGCTTCAGGCTAAAGAAAAAGTATTTCGAACAAAAAAACTTTTGCAAGACTCTTTGAAAAGCGTCTATAAGATGATTGTTCAAAGCAAGCTCGGAGAAAGAGAATTGAAAAAGTGCGTGATGATTCTTGGTATTTTGATCCCTTTTTTGCAAACATATCTAGAGGAAAGATCGGCTGTAATTGGTGTAAAAGCTGTGGTTGATGTAGACTTGTTAGAGGGAATCCTTTAGGATTTTACGGGGGCGGCTGCCGTCGGCGGGGCTGATGACGCCGTTTTGTTCAAGCTCGTCCATGAGAGAGGCGGCTCTTGCGTAGCCGATTTTGAGTTTTCTTTGAAGGAAGGTTGTTGAGGCTGTTCTATAGCTTAAGACAAGTTCGAGAGATTTTTCGTAAAGAGGATCTTTGGGTTCATCAGATTCGCTATCGAAAGAGTCTGAATCACCTGCGCCTTCAAAAGATTCGATGAGGTAATTTGTCGGCATTCTTTCGTTGATGTAAGAGACGACTTTATTGATGTCTTCATCTCTTACATAGACTCCTTGGCATCGCACAATTTGTGAAGTGCCGGGTGGCAAAAAGAGCATGTCTCCGTTGCCAAGTAGACTCTCAGCGCCATTTTCATCAAGAATGATTTGACTATTGATTCTGCTTGAGACTTTAAAAGCGATTCTAGTGGGGAAGTTTGCTTTGATAAGGCCTGTGATCACTTCTCTAGAAGGCCTTTGTGTGGCTAGCATGAGGTGAATTCCGACAGCTCTCGCCATTTGAGCAATTCTTGCAATCGGAGTTTCTAAATCGGCGCTCGAGGTCATCATGAGATCAGCAAATTCATCGATGATGCAGACAATAAAAAACATTTTCTCAGGAATTTGAAGTTCTAGGGTGGCTTCTAATTCTTTATCAATTTTTCGTTTATTAAATGCGGTTATATTTCTAAGGCCTAGTCTTTTGAGAACTTCGTAGCGAAATTGCATCTCTTTTACAAGCCATTGGAGAGCGCCGTAAGCATCTCTTGCCTCTGTGATAACAGGTGCTATGAGGTGTGGCAAGTGAGAAAAGGGAGTAAGCTCAACTTTTTTAGGGTCGATGAGAAGAAGTCTTACTTCATCAGGAGTGAGGTTCATCAAAATAGACATAATGATCGTATTGATGCAGACAGATTTTCCGGACCCGGTGGCTCCCGCAACAACGCAGTGGGGCATTTTTGTAAGATCACAAAGAACATCTTCGCCGCTGACGGTTTTTCCTAAAAGGACAGGAATATGAAATTTGTTTTCTTGATCGCGGTAAGAAGAGAGCATCTCTTTAAATCCAACTTCTTGTGGATAAAGAGAGGGAATTTCGACTCCCACAGCTGCCTTTCCTGGAATGGGAGCGATGATGCGTATCGATTTTGCTTGGAGATTTAGTGCGATATCGTTTTCTAATGCTTTGATTTTTTGCACCTTAACGCCGATTGCGGGATGCACCTCAAATAATGTAACCGTAGGTCCTGCGTAAATATTTCCAACTTTTGCCTCTATCCCGAAACTCATCAAGGTCTCTTCTAAGATATCGGACCGTTTTTTGAGCTCTTTTTTTAATCCTGTTTGGTCAACTTTTTTTGCGTCAGTAAGAAGAGAGAGTGGTGGTAAATTGTAGCTTCCCTTTGTTAAAAGGAGGCGATTTTTTTTAGGAGGGGGATTTAATGTGGGAGCAACGACAACAGCTGTTTCAGAAGGTTTAAACTCATTATCTTCTTCATCTTCTTCGTCATCATCTAATTGAGGTTTTGGTTTGTATTGTGGTTTTGGCTCATCTTTTGGTTTAGTAAATTTATAGGTAGGTATAGGCTTTTGAAGGGGAATAGATTCAATGGAATCAGCGTGCAGAGGTTCTTCTACAGGAAAAAACTTTCTAATTACGAGGAGTGTTTTTTTTAAAATAAATAGAGCAAAGTCATACGAAAGGGGAATGATTTTTAAACATGTTTTCATTCCATTTAGAAAACTTAGGTCTGTTAATAAAATGAAAGAGACAAGCCATGTGAGAGAAAATGTTAAAAGGACGCCTAAATTTCCAAGAAGCTCTTCTAAATTGAAGTGAGGCAAATCTCTGTAGAGATAATAAAATGGCGCGCCGCCTAAGTTGTATCTTGTATAGCGCACAGGCAGGGGAATTTTTAAAATAGCAGATTCAGAATAGACCTTTGGATAGAAAAATGAGAGGTCGAGCCACTTAGTTTCTGCAAGTAAATTAAGAAGGATAGTGCTGCTAAAAATAAAGAGAGAAAAATAGATCGATTTAATCGTGAAATTGGAATAGCTTTGCGTTTTAATTAAACGAAATCCAAGCCAGCCTATAAATGTTACAAAAAAATAGCTTACTAAGCCGAATAAATAATGAAATCCATAGGCTACAAAATAACCAACAGCTCCCAGCCAATTTTCTTTAGGTTTTCCTTCGATAAAACTTGCAAGACATAAAAATAGGAGAAGACTGACTGCAATAAAAAGAAGCCCCTTTGCTTCTGGGTGATGCTCAATTTTTTTTCGAGAGGAATTTTTTATTGCTTTCGGCATATACAATTACAATAGCGTAATTCGTATGCAACTGTCAAAGAAAATGGGGCGATAGAAGGGTCTCGAACCCTCGACCTCAAGAACCACAATCTCGCGCTCTAACCAACTGAGCTACTACCGCCATCTTTGAGTGTCTTTAAAATTGGGAATAATTTTACCTTTCGTCTGCTATTCTAGTCAAGAGGTTTTGCTCAAGGTAAAAGCCTAGAAGTAAGGCTGACATAAGAAAGGCTAAAAGGAGGTCGAAAGGAATATGAGAGCTCCAAATCCCCCCTTCAATGAGATCAACGCCGTAAAAAATCATATTTAAAAAGGGGGTAGAATACCATTCGGCAAGCTTTAAAATTGGCCCACCTATCCAAGGAAGTGGGGACAAAATTAGTGCAATCATAGGAATTGTGATAGCGATAGGGAAGAAAAGATTAAAAAAAAGACTTAAATATGGGAAGTAGTGAAAGTGATAAAGAAGTAGAGGCAATGTTGCTAAATTAACTGCTATTGTGAGAGAAAAAGTGTTTCGGCAAAAAGAGGAGAGGATAAAATCAAACCTAACTTTTTTTCGTTTAGGGAAAAATTTTCTTAAAAAATGCTCAATTGATGGATAAATTGCTAAAATGGCAAATGTAGCAAGGTAGCTTAATTGAAACCCGATTTCGAAAAGAGCGAAAGGGTTTAAAATTAACGCAAACGTTAGCGCAATTCCAAGTGAGTTAAGGCCTGAGGCGGGCTCTTTGATCAGATATCCAACTAAATAAATGATGGCGGCTATCCAGGCTCTATTTAAAGAAGGGGTTTCTCCAATGAAAAGAAAATAGAGAGTGACAAGGAGAAGTAAAAAGTAGCAAGTTTTTCTTTTAGAGAGAAAAAGATGAAAAAAAGCTCCTAAAATGAAAATGAGTGTTGTGTAATGAAATCCTGAAATTGCAAGAGTGTGTGTCAAGCCTACTTTGCTAAATTGCGCTCCTAAAAGACGGTTTTCAATTTCACCCGTTGCAAGGGAGGAAAAAAAGGCTTCACACATGTCATCTTTTACATAAGTTTTTATCAAATGCCGAAATTTTTCTTTGAGTCTGTATCTTTGATGACTTAAATTAGTTGTGTGTAAAACTTTTTCAAACTTAGAAGGATATAATGTATAAGATCTTAGCTGATTAGGTTTGACACTTCCTTTGATAATATAGTCACAAGATTCTGGTAATAATTCTTTTCGAAAAAATGAAGTGTGCAAATCATGATAGATTCGATCTTCTGTGATCAAACATTTTAACACGCCCTGATAGCAAATCGAATTTTCACTTTTTTTCACTTTTTCGATTTGAAAATATCCTGTTCCAAAAACCGATTTTTCAGGAACTATAGGCATCAAATAAACTGTTTCAACACATGCAAAGAGGGAAACTAAAACAAATCCGATTCTTTGGATAAAATGTGAGCCAAATAGAATAAAAAAAAGAGGAGGCCAAACGCCATAAGCTAAGGCAATTCCGCTCATCAGTGCGAGGCCATAATATAAAGCGGGGTACCGTTTCATGAGAAATAGAGTAAGATGAATGAGGATAATTTGAGAATTGTAAAAATAGCTTTATCTTGAGAGAATCGTTTCCCATAAAATTTAGAATGTGAGGTAGGTGTTGGAGGCAATTGATCGAAAAATGAACAATTTGGAAAACTGTCTAACTAGCTCTGCTTTTATTCCTATAGTTCCGGGCGCAATAAAAGTTGGGCTAGGTCCTTACAAGTAATTGGAGCTATCACAGCTGCGCTTATAACAACGGCTATGCAAAACACAAAGCTAAGGAATCATTCCGTAGAACACATAAAGCATGGTGTGATAAATGTTTTTGCAGGTGTATGGGAAGCAATTCCTTTTGTGGGATGTTATTTCTCATGTCATCAAGACCTGCCTCATAGGGATGAGGGTGTTTTTTTTATCGATGAGACAACAAGGAAAAAATTTCCCTATCATTCTCTTAAAGGTAAACTGATTGAATTTTATAGTGACGATTCAGAGGTAAGCAAGAGAGCTGCTCAGAAATTTTATGAAGACTCTTTATGGCAAGACAATGTAGAGGAAAGAATTGCAATAGCTCAGGTTGTTTGTGACGCGATGAATCAGAAAGCCTAATCTTACGAGGTTTCTCTTTTGGGGAGCTTTTCATCGATGGTTGAGTGGATGATGCGAGATGATCTAGCCCCTGTGAGATAGTGCATAGTCCATTCGAGCATGACGCTCATGCGGTTACGAAAACCGATGAGGTAGGCAATATGAACTACTGCCCAAATAAGCCATGCAAATAGGCCAGTGAATTTGAATTTACCCATATTGCCAACTGCTTTTCCTGTTCCAATTGTTGCTAAGTTTCCTTTATCAAAGTATTTAAATCCAATATGACGGTGTTTTGGGGGTTTTTGCTTTTTTAGCTCTTCTTTTAAAAGAGAGGCTAAAAACTTACCTTGTTGCACAGCGACAGTTGCAACTCCCGGAAGAGGTGTCCCTTTTTTTGATTTAAAATGTGCTGCATCACCGAGAACAAAAATTTCAGGGTGGTTTGGAATAGAAAGGTCTTTTTCGACAATCACTCTTCCTTGTTTATCTTGCTCTGTTTGAAGAGATTTCACAACAGGAGGGATCGAATTGCCAGCAGCCCAAATGACATTTTTTGATTCAATAAACAGATTTCCAAGCTTTACACCTTCATCTGTAATGTCGGTGACAATGTGATTTGTGAGAACTGTAACGCCTAGTTTTTCGAGGTCTAATTTGGTTCTTTCAGAGAGCTTGGGATGAAATGGGGGGAGGATGCGATCAAGCGCTTCAATAAGAAAAACTTTTGCTTTTTCTATCTTAATGTTGCGGAAATTTTCATGCATCGTTTTTTTGATTAGTTCAGCAATTGTTCCTGCAAATTCGACCCCAGTTGGACCTCCCCCGATGATTACAAAGGTGAGGTATTTATGTGTTTCTGATAGAGAATTAAGTCGTTCTGCTTTTTCAAAGGAGGTAAGTATGTGCTCTCTAATATTGAGGGCATCTGTGATTGTTTTTATCCCAGGGGCTAAAGATTCCCACTTATCGTTGCCAAAATAAGAATGTTTTGACCCTACCGCAATTGCAAGGTAATCGAAGGAAAAATCGTCCCCATTTCCTAAAATTACTTTTTTTTGGTCTTTATCGATAGCAACTACTTCTCCCATTAAGACGGTTGTGTTTTTTTGCTTTGCGCAAAGTTCTCGAAACGAAGTGCATATATCTCTTGGGGATAGGGTGGCTGTAGCTACTTGATAAAGAAGTGGTTGAAATAAATGGTGGTTTCTTTTGTCTATGAGAAGAATGTCAATAGGCGCGCTCTTTAAGCTTAGAATTAAATTAAGACCAGCAAATCCTCCGCCTATAACTATTAGTCTTTTACGTTCTTGACACCCTTTCATACTTCAGTATATACATTTTACTTTCTATCGAGTAAAGTGAAAACCATGCTTGGTGTTCATGAATTTTTTGAGAAGTATAAAGAGACGTTAGCTTTGGAGCTTTGCGCAGGGGATGCGGGGCTAAAAAGAGCTATTCGGGCAGTTCAAATTGAAAGGCCTGGGCTTGCGTTGACTGGGTTTTTGAAAGGGCATTCTTCAAAGAGGGTTTTGGTTTTTGGTAGAGTTGAGATGGAATATCTCAAAGAGCTTGGAATTGAAACAAGAAGAAGAAGGCTTTCTCAAATTTTTTCGGATGAATTACCCCTTGTAATTCTTTCAAGAAGACTGAAGCCTTTTTCTGAAATGTTAGAGCTTTGTAGTGATAGGGGACTTGCTTTATTTCGTACAAGTTTGACGACTTCTGAGGTTTTGCAAAAATTAACAGTTGCCTTGAGTAAAGAATTTTCTCCTACAATGTCTTGTCATGGCACTCTTGTTGAAGCATTCGGTGTGGGTGTTTTGATACAAGGAGATTCATCTGTAGGAAAAAGTGAAACGGCACTTGGTTTAATAGAAAGGGGGCACCGTCTGATTTCTGATGATGTTGTTATCATTAAAAGGCGTGAGGGGGGCAGTCTTATTGGAACAGGTCCAGAACTTACAAGGCATATGCTAGAAATTCGGGGAATTGGAATTATTAATGTAGCTCACATTTATGGCGCTGTTTGTATTAGAGAAAATGCAAGAATTGATGTGGTTGTAAAACTAGAAGAGTGGGATGCTGCTCATTTTTATGATCGAATTGGTTTGGAGGAAAAATATCTTGATTTTCTAGGTGTTAAAGTTCCCTTTCACATTCTTCCTGTAAAGCCTGGTAGAGATGTGGTTTTACTTTTAGAAACTGTAGTTCTTAATTATAGTTTGAAAAAGCTCGGGTATAATTCTGCTAAAGAATTTAATGTAAAGTTGCTGGAAGCTATTTCAAAAAGACAGAAACCGATTCCGGTGAAATCATTTCAAGAAAATGAAGAATAAGAGTATACTTCTAATTTTTAGTTTTATTTCTGGATGTTAAAAAGTGACTTCTGTTTGTGAGGAAATTAGACTTCAGGGTATTCCAATTAGCTCAGGGATTGCTATTGGAATGATTCAAGTTTTTCACCATAATGAAGAATGGATCGTTCCCGAATATGAGATTTTAGAAGAAGATATCGAGTTAGAAATAAGACGCTACAAGTTAGCTTTATTGAGAAGTCAAGAGAATTTAATTGAATTGAAAGATCTATTTCATGAAGAGGGTGGTTCTGAAGGAGCAACCATCATTGAAGCTCAAATTCAAATGCTGCAAGACCCTGTTTTAACAATTGAGATAGAAGAAAAGATTAAATCGTCTAGAAAAAATGCAGAAAGCGTTTTTAAAACATTTATTAATGATTATATCCGTTTTTTTGATGATGAGAGTGATCCAGAAATTCATCAAAGGTTATTAGATGTAAAAGATGTTGCAGCAAGATTATTAAAACATCTCTATCCAGAATGGATTCAGCATGATGAAAAAAGCTTGATGCAAAGC
>JACCDV010107307.1_pt1 | contig 10490 bp, 9 predicted proteins | sample 7446131 | NCBI WGS metagenome assembly JACCDV01 (sample SAMN15323448, study PRJNA562643) | freshwater metagenome | isolation source: river surface water | place: USA:Blue River Watershed | collected 2017-08-17
ACTATTACTTATAGCGGAGGCTTCTTTGTTGCTAGTATGCACGAACTAAAAATATCAGCAACAGGATCATCTTATCCGAACGCACTAAGTAATTTATTACTAATTGCGACAGCTTCAACAACTTCAGATAATGGTCAACCACCATTAAATACTATCAAAACATGGTAAAATAAAAATCCTCTAAAAAGAGGATTTTTTTATGCAACATCATTTATTCTATTAGTTTTTGGTGCCTTAAATATGATAAATCTATAAGAATTGCCTGGTTTATTTCTATAAACAAAAGCACTATTATAATTATTCATATTATCAGTTGACCATCTATATTTACTATCATTATGAAATCCATTTGTAAATATTTGAGTATGTCCATACTTAACATGACTGCTACCTGATGGTCCATCGATACACCAATAAGTAATTACATCACCAACCTCCCAATTAGGACTTTCTATTTGTTTTATGATTGAATCTTTACTTACAGTTCCTTTATCTACTTTTTTATAACCCATATTTTCTAAGTTTTTATGATAACCTGAGTTATTTGCATTTCCTCCTGCTGCATAAACATCCCCTTGTTGAACTGATTTTCCTTGTAAAAGTCTAACATAATTACTAACATGATTAAATGTGTATCTAGCACATTTTCCGTGTTTCTCTCCTCTTGATAAAGTAGCTCTTACTGCGGTTTTTATAAAATCTTTTTGTGTTCTAGTTGCTGGTACAAATGATTCTGGTTGGAATGTATCATCTCCTCCTTTATCAGTATCTGGATCAAAAACATCTTCTGCTGCTCCTGGTAAAGGTTCCCATTGAGTTTCATCTTGACCTTCAAATGTTCCTTCTAAATACTCTGGTGATATACCTTCTTCATAATTATCAGTTTCGTTATTTATATTTTCTAACATTTCAGTTGGTTTACCGATATAAATCTTTAATGATGTATCAACTTTTGCTTTTATAGCATCCGTAGGTAAAACAACTTTTATAGGTTCTTTAGGTTTTTCATTAACAGCAATTTTATCAGCAGGTGTAGATTCTGGTTCAATTGGTTTCAGTGGACTTTTATAAGGTATAATAGAGCAACTCTCATTATTTGGAGAACAAAGCTCTAAATTATAATTAGGAATTTTATTTTTCCATTTAGCGATTAGATTATCTAATATTACTAAATCGGTTCCCTTAAAACTATATGAGTCTATAGAACTTTCTGTATATAAAAATTCATTATTTTTATTTATTGTAAAACTTTGAGGTTCTCCTTTTGGTACAACTAAAATATATTTTGTATTTTGTAAAGGCTTAACAACCCCGGTTTCTCTATAAACATTAGGATCATAAGTTATTTCACTACCATCTGTTTTACTATATTTTATACCACTAATTGGTAAATTAGTATCATCTAGCCAGTTTATATAAACTTCAGCACCATTATTTAAGTAATAAGGGTCCTTTCCATAATCTCTAATTATTGGTGCTTTATCTTCCCAAGGATCTTGTATTATTTTATATTCCTTACTATCTAATTTAGATCTTATATTAATAAAGTCATTAATAAAGTCATCATTTGTAAAATCTTTATATAATCCAGATTTTTTGTAGGTTAACTCCCAAATTGTATAACCATTACTAACTCCAGTCAACATTATCTCATCAGCACTAAAAGTTCTTTTATTTTCATATAAACTTAGTTTGATGTCTAATGATCCTGACTTAATATCACTTCTTCTTACTCTTACTGATTTTATTAATTCCATATTATAATCCTCCTATCGAAAATCTTCCGTTTTCTATTCTTACTGGTTCTCTTGGTGTGTCTAAAACAACCGGTGGTAAAGAATAATCATTCTCAATAAATTGTTGTCTTGATGGATCTATTTTTGTTTTCTTATTTGGTAAATTAGCAACACCTAATTGTTTAGTTACATTAACATCTGGATTATCTTCATTTGCGTATGAATACCTAAAATCTTCAAATCTACCTATTTCTGGGTAAATTAACTCCATTCCAGCTCTTATATCCAATGGATTGTCAATATCATTTAATCTAAGTAGAATATCTATATTTTCTAAATAACTATAAACAACATTAGCATCTAAATCATAAATATTTTGAAGAATTAAATCAATTCTCATCTCATCATCAGAAGTAACCGTATATGTATTTTGTGCTATATTTTTATTATAAATCAATATAGGCTCAAAAAGATTAGCTTCATTTGTATCAGTGTTAAACTTTATCGTATTATGTAATGAGTAGATATCCATTTTAGTTTATTATTTTTATGCAAAGCTTCCTATATTAATTCCACTTAATGTTGTTGCGATTGATGAATTAGCATCTGCTACTATTTGTTGACCCGTATCTGACCCTACTTTAGTGGTTCCTATTGCAGTAGCAGTACTACTGCTTATAGTACTCGATGTGTTCGTTGTAACACCCGATACTTGATTTTGTACATTAGCAACATTATTTTGAGCATTTGTAAATGCTGAGTTAATACCTCCAGTAAACTGTGAAGTGTTAGGTAAATTTTGACCAAAGTTATTCGCAAATGTTGGAAATTCTTGAGCTTGTGGACCTGCTGCAACAGTTGGTATTGGATTAGCTTGTTGAACATTTGTAGCTACTTGATTAGCTAATGCTGGTTGACTTACTGCTGATTGAACATTAGTCAATGAATTGTTACCACCTGTAATAGAATTAGCGTTCACATTGCTATTACTTTGAATATCTGGTGTAATTTTACCATCTTTGATACTCTCCCCTGCATTAGTCATATTTGCATCTTTAACAACTGTAACTGTTCTAATACTACCTGAGTTAAACTTAGCGGCTATTTCTTGTAAACCCCAAGGTCTAGCATTTTGTAATGTAAACTCTGCTTTTATTGATGATGGTAAATCATTAAATGCTAATGTTGGTCCTAATGTTAATTTAATATCTTGTTCCATATACATATCTCCTGCACAAAATACCGGTCTTAGTGGATTCCCTATTGTAATATGCCAAGGAGTTGAAGGAGCACCTGTTAATGCTCTTGCTATACCTTCTATTTCTACTTTATATTTTTGAAGTTGTTTACCAACTAATTTATTTAGACTATCTAGTAAACCACTGCTAAAGTCTTCAAGTTGTTTTGTTAGCGCAGCCTTGTCAATTTTATCTTTAACATCTTTAGAGCTTTTTTCTTCTTCTTTCTTACTAGGATCAATAGCTATACCGTCAATAGCTTTCTTTATCGCATCTTTTGCAGCATTTAATCCATCTTTAAGAAATTGAACAATATCCGATACTATTGTTTTTGGATCTTCCATCCATCTAGTTAATGTTTTTTCAAAAGTACCTTTTAGTCCATACGTATAATTATTGGATGTTGCAAAAGTTAATATTCTACTTAAAATATCTTGATAAACAATAGTAGGATCTAATCCGGATATAAATTTTTGCTCCCATTCACAAATCATTGTTACACTAACTGAACATTTTAACCCAGAACCTGCAGCCTCACTTGCAACAGTCTTTCTACGCTTAGCCATTTTAATCAAATTGGGATTTCCAGATGGTAGTGGTTCATTATCTGCTCCTTCTCTAAAGACTCCTATTTTAGTTAATACAGTTCTTTGTAATTGCTCTGTAAATCCAGGAAGTGGAACAACTGCCACCGCACCACCAATTCTCTTACCTAAATCTTTTCCTAGAAAATCTTCACCTAAAGAATCTAAAACATTTTTGAAATCTGCGTTTGCATCTTGCCATTCTTCACCAAAAGAAATATTTATAAAATCTTCGCCTTGTGGTTTCCAACTAATCATAATTGCCATTGGTGCACTAACACCTTTTGCTTTTTTATAAATATTATCTGCTTGTGGTGATTGAAATCTTCTTGCAATCATTAATCTATTATTTGGATAAACACCAATATCTTTCAAATATGCAAAATCAGAAGGTCTTAACTCAGCTTGAGTACCTGATAGTTGTTCAATTATATTAATTAAACTTATATCATAAACAGTATTATTGTGTAAAGTAGATCTTTTAATACCTTTATACTCATCAAATCCCATACCACCAGCAGTTGATGTTCCAGTTTTACCAATATTAGCATAAGGTGCTATTGAACCTGTTCCACCTGAAAATATAGATCTAGTTCCGGTATTGCTACTTTCACCAGTTGCAGTGTTGTAAGAATTAACTTTAATATTTCTACTTTTACCACCATTAAATGTACTCATACCATCACTGGTAGGTAAACTACGGACACCAATAAGACCTAATGGAGAACCACCTAAAATTGCCATTTATTTTAAGATTATTTTAGTGGTATATATTAATATTTTAATAGTCTCTTATTATTTGCGATGCGTTAAATTTAGAAAGATTTGAGAATACATCGTCGATTACTTCGGGGTTTTTGCGGAATTCATTATAAAATATCAGTACATTGAAGTTATTGTCGCCTAATATCTTTTTTAAGTTAAGTAGTTTTTCTATTGAAAACTCATTATTAAAGTCTGGTATATAGTATATATCTTTATTTTTATCGATGGCTTGTTGTATTTTATTAAAGATTAAGATTTTTAGATATGTTTTATCATCATTAAAATCTACTTCTTCCTCACTTACAATTTTATTTATATCGATAATATATTTATTTTTTATTGCGTTTACTTTCATGTATTTGTCTATCTTCTTTCTAGTTTTACAATAAACACAAAAAAAATTAATTTTAGTTGCTTCTTTAGCCATCAATAATTGGAACTTTTTAGTATTTTATATATATTTTTCATTAAAGTCCCTTTTAATATTTAATATATAACTATTATGGAAAAATACTCAGATAAATTTCTTAATCAAATAGATAAACTAAAGAACGCCAGAATAGGATTTGAGTTCGAGTTTTACTTAAAAGACTTATCTTTCTACAAAACGTTAGAAATGCTAAATCAAGCTTTAGATCCTGTTAAAGTATGGGGATTTAGAGAATATCACTCAGGATTTACACCTGATGATAAAAACTTTAAGATAGAGCCTGATTTATCAGGTGGTTCTAACATGGTTGAATTAGTAACAGGACCATTAGATTATTTAGATGCTAAATACTATCTTATTAAGATAGTTAAGTTTATTCAAACTTATGGTTATACAAATGAAAAATGTTCTATACATTATAACTTATCTTTTAATGGTGATAAAGACTTAAATGATCTTAATATACTTAAATTAATATTAAACACCGATGAGGACGAGATATATAGATGTTATCCCTCAAGAAAAGATAATGTTTATGCTAAGTCTGTTAAAAATATAATTCCTTATAAAGAGTACGACTTTTTTAATATTCCTATTTCAGTAGTTAGAAATAATATGAGATTACCAAATGATAAATATTATGGTATAAACTTTTTACATATTAATAATGATAAAGAATCTCAAAGATTAGAGTTAAGATATATTGGTGGTAAAGATTATGAAAAGAATTTAGGTCAGTTAATATACTTTATGGATAGATTTGTTATAAACACTTATAATTCAATTGACGCTTTATTTAACTCAGAAGATACTAAAAAACTAGAAGAATTCTTAGAAGAAAACATATCTAAATATAAAAATCTATCTAAATATGATAATTTTATTGTTGAATTTCCAACAGTTCAAATTCAAATAGATCAAAATTCTAACTATGATATGATCAATACTTATTATGATAGAATCTATCCAAAATTATTTAATATAGTTGAGTCTGTTGATGATTTTTCTGAATCAATAGTGAATTATGTTATTGACACACAAACTATTGAATTAGTTGATGCTAAAATCAAGGCTAATTTAAGTATATCTGGAATTGACTTAATAAACTGTGAAGCAGAAGGTATATTTGAAAACTGTTTCTTTGTAGGAACTAAAGTTACAAATTCTCAATTAACTAAATGTAAATTACAATTTGCTGATGTTGATAATTCAAAAGTATTAAACTGTAAAGTTGAGCAAAGTGAATTAAGAGGTTGTTATTTTATGAATGGTTACTTAAATGGTGATATGTATGGTGGGGTATTTAGATCTGGTGAATTAGGTCCTTATGCTTCAATGGATGCTGATGTTAAAGTTGTATCTGATACTGATAACTTCTTTGATACTAAGTTTGATGATACTGAGAAAACAAAAGGAATTAAAAGTTATAAGAAATGAAATACTTAAAAAAGATATTTGAAAACTATTCAGATGATGATGTTAAGTCTTATATAACAAATCATATGGCTTTTTTATTTGACGAAGGATTTGAGGTTAATGTTGAATCTACTGAATATGATGATTCGCCAAGTATAAAAACTATTACAATCTATAAAAAAGAAGGAGAAGGTCAAGTTGCTACACGATTCGGTCCAAGAATTACAGGTTATCCATTTCATTGGCAAGATATATGTGATTACTTTATTCCTTTTTATAAATTTTTCAAAAAAGAGTATAGAATAATTTCCAAAACATTTTTTGATGGATTAAAAAGAAACATTAAAATCGATCCAACATCTGATAAGTCACCTACTACTTTTCCAATCTATTTTATTGAAATAACTATTTTTGGTGAAAAATTAGTTGACTTTTTAAGAAGAATAGGTAAAACAAAAAATTATACTATTTTAGATAAAAATGATAGAACTATATCTGTTTATCATAAAAATAATAAAGAGTTAAGAATATATTATATATTTTTCAAAAATTTAAGTGATGATAATCCTTGTAAGACATTAAGGCTTTTTTATAATACACAAATATCTACACATGGTATGGATGATAGTAATATTACTATACAAGACAATTTTGGTAGAAATATTGAAGGTCCATTAAGTCATAAATTTGAAAGATTTTTAAGTGAGAATGGTGTTAATTATGGTACTTTTAATAACGCATGGGGTTATATTGAAGATAATTACAATAATAGATAATAATATATAGTATAATAAAATAAAATAAAATGATGAGAATAAATCAATTTAGAAACTTTCAATTAGTAAATGAAGAAGCTGCACCAAGACTTCCTAAATCAGAAGACTATTGGTTAAAAAGAGGTAAAGATGGTAAAAAAGTTGCACTTTATACTCACGATGACTTAGATGGAATAATGAGTGCTATTGAGATGAAGAAGTATTTACTTAATGCTGGCTTCACTATTGAAAAATATGGTATATTAAACTACTCTGAGGGTTGGAAATACACTACTTTAGATCCAAATTTAATCAATATTGTATTAGACTTTGCTAATATGCCAGGAGATGAGAGAGATGAAATGGTTGATTATTACTTAGATCATCACGGTCTTTTCACACCAGAAGAATTAGAGAAGTATAAATCTTCACCTGTACAAAAAAAGAAAACAGGTTCTGCATATGAAGCTATTTGTCAAGCATTAGGAGTATCTCAGGATGAGATGACAGTTTCTGTTATTGATATGGTTGATTCTGCTAAATATCAAGATTATGGAGTTTCTTGGCAAAGATTATTAGATTTTAATTTATCAGAAATTAAAAAATCAGATAAGAGAAGATTAGAATTTGCTGCTTCTTTTAATCAATTTATAAAGAGATCAGATACTAAAACTGTTATTTCAGTTATTGAAAACTGTGATGATGCGTCAATTTATGCAATCTATAATACTATGAAGAAAGTACATCCAGAGCATAATGTTGTTATGGGTGGTCCAAGAAAAGGTCAGAAGAAAGAATTTTTAAGTGACTCAGCTTGGAGATTAGGAGAAATGCAAAAAAGAACAAGAGGATCAAATATCTATAAAACAAAATATACATCACAATCTGATTTTGTTGCAAAATTTGGTGTTAATGGATTAATAAGATTAGATGGTTATCAAATAATAGGTGATTTAGCTTTTGTTCCTACTGGAACTTGGGCGAATGCTTTAAGAGCAAGAACAATTATTGAAAAGGATTTTATGGAAGGTCGTATAAAAGAAGAGCCTAAGTTTATATTATTACAATATGGTGGAACACTACAAGTTTGTTCTTATAAGAAAATGGAAGAAATGGATGAATTACCGAAATTAAAAAATGGACAAGTTGTAAATGATTTAGGAAAATATATGACTGAATTATTAACAAACTTTCAAAAACACCTAGGTTACCATAATCCGGATACTTCCTTAGGTCAAGATGAGATTACTGTTTCTGGTGGACATGGTGGTATTGGTTCGATTTCAAATGTATTTGGTGAGTGTGAAGTAGAACCATATGTTGGGTGTAGATATGTAGATATGTTTAAGAATAAAATTATAACTGATTTATCTGGTGTTGCATTTAACCTAAAATTAAAATGGAGTGAACCAGTAGAAGAATTTAGTCCGAGAGAACCTGAAATGAATAATAAAGTTATACAAGCAAAAGATGTAACTAGATTAGATAAACAAGGAAATGTTATAAAGAACTTTGAAAATTTTAACAAAAAGACTAATTAATTTAGTCTTTTTCTTTTTTATTTATATAACTTAAAAATAAATTTATATAAAATGATACAAAATGGTAATGTCGTTAGCGTGCACTATACAGGTAAGCATACTAATGGAGAAACTTTTGACTCTTCTGAAGGTAGAGAACCATTAAAATTTCAAATGGGTATGGGTCAACTAATTCCTGGATTTGAAAATGCTTTAATTGGTAAGACAGTTGGAGATAAAGTTACGGTTAATATTGCACCAGAAGAAGCTTATGGTTTAGTTAGAGAAGATCTTATTGTTAGTGTTCCTCTTGACAAAATGCCTGGTGAAGTAGAAGTTGGTCAAGCTCTTCAAGCAGAAGGTGATAATGGTCAAATTGCACAAGTTTTTGTTAAAGAAGTTAACGAAGATCATGTTTTGATTGATGGTAATCATCCTTTAGCTGGAAAAGAGTTAGTGTTCGATATTGAAGTTATTGAGATTGAAGCTTAAAATAACTATCTAAATTCAAAAAAAGCAGAATAATTTATTATTCTGCTTTTTTTATTTTAATATATAAATTAATGAAGTATATTAAAATAAACGAAAACGTAGCATTAGCCAAATCTATACTTAGAAAAAATAATCTTTCTGAAAAAGATGAAGATTATCTTAAGATAAGAGAGATGGTTGGAACTGACTATTCATATGTTGGTATTTTAACAAGACTTAGATATATAGATAACGTTACAGATATGGATGAGTTAAAGTCTATATATGATGTATTGAAGAACTCTAAATTAGATTTAGGTAAGCTAAATAAAATGTCATATGAACATATTTTAGACATTTTTTATGATCAGTTAACATCAACATCAAATAAAGATTTTGAGTTGATTTATAAAGATAATTCATACTCATTCTTCAGAGTTTATACATATCAAGGAATATTAGAAATTGGATCTCCTGCTTGGTGCTTAAAAACCAAAAGTAATTGGGATAACTATCAAGCTAAATTTCCAGAACAATGGGTAGCTATTGATAATAGATACTTAAAAAATATAGTTACACCAAATAATAACTACTTTACTGATACATATAGAAATAATAATAAACAATGGGTTAGATTTGGTGTTAGTCTTAATCACAATTCAAATAATACAATTAGCTGGGTAGCTCACAATGATAATGATGGTAGTGTTAGTGGTAATGTATCAAGTTATACTTCGTTTGGTGTTTTACAAACAATAATTAATTTAAGTGCTGGTCAAAAAAAATCCTACTACCAAAAATTCTATCAAAATGAATATATAAGAGATGGTGTTTTTAAGATTACAGATAACTATACTTGGAAAAGATTAGGTGTTGGTGCACCTACAAACGAGAATGATGTTAGTTATATTTATTTCTCAAAATCGTACTCTAATATCCCTTATATTTTAAGATTAAGAGAAGATAGTTTTCCTTTTACTAGAGTTCTTAATGATAAACCTAACACTTTAACCGAAGTAGGAGAAGGTGGTTCTGGTTATAATGCTATAATTGATTTTACTCAGTCTAAAAGAAATGTTAGTTATGTTGGTATTAGAATTAAACAAGGACTTATAACAAAAGAAGAAGTTAGAAAAAATCCTCGTTTTATAACTGAGGTAGGCAAATGGTTTGTTTTTTTATGGAGTGATAGTTATTATCTTGCAGTTGATACAGAATTAACGGGTACCTATTATATTCCAACAATTAATCAAAAAGGAGAAGAGTTTTGGAACGATAAGCAAGGAAATCTTCCAAGTTTTTATTTTATAGATAAAGTTAAAATGGAAAATGCTGGTATTGATATTAATACTTCTGAGAGTAATGAAATATTAAGACGATTAAGGGAGATTTCAAAAAATGAGGAGGATAAAGAGGAAAAACCAGGTTTTATAAAAAGATTTTTGGGATTCAAATGAAACATTTAAGAAAGTTTAATGAAGGTTTTTATCAAGATGAATTAGTTTATAGCTTAGTTTATTTTAATGACAAATATGGTGAACCTCATATTCTATCAGAGAAATATGGTGATAGTTA
>JACCDV010303296.1_pt1 | contig 10489 bp, 11 predicted proteins | sample 7446131 | NCBI WGS metagenome assembly JACCDV01 (sample SAMN15323448, study PRJNA562643) | freshwater metagenome | isolation source: river surface water | place: USA:Blue River Watershed | collected 2017-08-17
GAGGCTCAAAGTCTAAACGAAATAGCTACATCAGGACATTCGGACGCGCAAAAATCCTCCCTCCAAAAAATCTTTGGCTCCAACCTCACCCTCACCGCGCGCGAAGCGCGCGGAATTGCTTTAACTCCTTGGGATTTCATTGTGGGGGTAAAAGAAAAAGCCGCTGAAAGCGACCTAATCTCTTGTGCTGTGCGTCTCTACATCTTAGCTCGAACCTATTTTAAAGCGAATTGCTAGGCAATACCGTTGCGCCTCGCGGACTCGGCGCCACGCCCGCCGCGAGGCGCGTGCGGGCGCCCTCGCCCTGCCTCTCTTGCTTTCTTTTTTCGCGGGGGGGATTCAAAAAATGAAAGGGGCATTCAGCTAGTTTATGAAGTTAAATACGATTTCAGCACAATGTCGTACGAGTTAAATCAAATTACTATAATTGACTTGAAAATTTATCTTTCATTTTTGTAAATGATTCATTGGCCGACTCAGGAACAGGTTCTGCACGAGAAAAGTCTGTTTCCAGAGGATTAATAGGATTGCCATCTTCAAACATCGCATATTGCAGATGTGGGCCTGTTGAAATGCCTGTTGACCCTACGTAGCCGATAACGTCTCCCTGAACTACATCAGCACCGTTTTTGATGCCTTTAGCAATTTTTGAGAGGTGGGCATACTGGGTAAGGTAACTGCCATGCTTCAACTCCACGGTAATCCCTAGTCCACCCTTTGATCCCGCAGTAGTGACCTTACCGTCAGCAGTCGCAATAACAGGTGTTCCGCTATCTGCCGCATAGTCAATTGCACGATGTGGGGTGATCTGCTTGGTCACGGGGTTCGTACGTTTATAACTAAAACCAGAACTTATGCGAGCATAGTTGAGTGGTGACTTGAGAAACTGGCGAGCAATCGAGTTTCCGTCCGCATCATAAAACTTATCCTCATAGCGGAATGCGGTAAAGGTATTGCCAACATTTGTGAATTTTGCCGCCAGTATCTTACCGGCACCAGCATCTTTGCCATCCAAGGATCGTCTTTCGTAAACAACAGAAAACGCATCACCCTCACGGATATCAGTCGCAAAATCAATGTCGCTTGAGAAAATGTCGGCAAGCTCCATCGTGACCTTATCCTCAATACCGATCTCTTCTGCGGCAATAAAGAGCGAATCGGCAATAGTTCCGCTCACGGATACTTCTTTTACTTCATATGGAATTTCTTCCTCGGCAACTGCAAATGCGCCTATCTCCCTTTTTACATGAACGACGCTATCACTATCGAGTTGATATTCCATCGCAGCAAACGCTTCATTTACAAACACTATTTTAAGAGTCTTTCCTGTACCAATTTTTGTAAAATCAAAAATGCTTTTAGCAGTGTCTATGATAGACAAAACTTCATTATATGGAATGCCGTGTTCCGTCATCACTTCGGCGAATGTATCGCCGGGTTGAATTTTGTATTCTTTGACAGTGCCCTTTGGAAGGTCATTGAGCAAGTTTCCAGATGCGACCGGAGTAACATTTGCCGTCTCTAAAATTTCAGTTTTGAAGTTGATTGTAATGGCTATTACTGCAAGAATGCCTATAAAGGCGAGTATTTTTATTTTTTGCATGAGGAACATCCATTATACCGCGGGTCAACCATTCATTTCAACTTCATATTCACCTTGCTTTATGGACTCAAAACAAGGTATTTTAGTAAAAGTCCGCCGAAAAAGTTACATACTCATTCAAAATGAATGCTGTCTGGGGCTATATCTCGCATTGACCGTCCGAACATTCCGATGCACTCTCAAGTTCAAGAGTCGAATGCTCAATATGATGATTTTTTAATACCTCATTTGCTTTTAACTTAATGGTTGCTGGGTCACTAAGAAATTGTTCTTCAACGACGATGTGTCCCGTAAAGACGTCTGTTTCGCCCTCAAGCGACCATACATGCATGTCGTGGACATCCTTAATGCCAGGAAGCGCGAGGAGCGCTCGCTTGAGTTTTGCCATGTCTATGTGTGCAGGGACACCCTGAAGCAGTATATTGCTTACCTCTCTCATCTTTCGCGTGACACCCCAGAGTATAAAGATGGTATACGCGATGGTCATGAGCGGATCAAGGATCGGGATATCAAAAAGATAGATCAAAATGCTGCCGACCAAGACGACGCACCAGCCCAAAACGTCTTCTAGCAAATGCCAGGTGAGCACTTTCTCGTTCATACTTTTGCCTCGTTTAAGGCGAAAGGCACCAATACCATTGAAAATGATGCCGATGATCGCGAGAACAATCATTCCTGGTGCATAGACGGCTTCCGGCTCAAGGAGGCGTGGTATTGCTTGGATGAGAATGTATATCGAGCCGCCAGTGAGTACTACTCCCGAGAGGAGCGCCGAAAATAACGAAACGCGCTTGTACCCAAAGGTACGCTTTGCATCTGGTCCTTGTTTGGCTTTCTTCTCTGCGAACCATGCGGTTGCTAAAACAATACTGTCTCCAAAGTCGTGAAGTGCATCGGAGAGGATGGCGAGACTGTTAGTAAGAAGCCCACCGACAAGCTCGATGATGGTAAAGGAAATGTTGAGAAGTAGTGCGATACCAACATTCTTTTGACTATCGTGATTGTGATTGTGGTTGTGCATATAGTGAATGTTACGGCAGGGGCATGTCGATTTCGTGGCTGTGTACGCGCGAGATAAGTGATACCGGCAGGAGTTTCAAAAGCGCATTGGTAAATCCATATGATATGAAATTTTTTCCGGAAGCGAGTCCGGCCTGACTTCGAGCCATTTTTTGAGCTTTGTTTATGGTGGGACGCAGATACGCCTCGTAGTCCGCAAACGCTTTCTCGTGAGAATCACTCTCAGCGAGATACTTTGCAAGAACATACGCTCCAGCGAGCGCCATCGATGCCCCTACGCCTGATGCCGGTGTCGGACAATACGCCGCATCGCCCAAAAGACAGATTCGACCTTTGTACCACTTCGGCATAACGATCTGGGTAAAACCGTCATGGAAAACGGACTCTTCATCCGACATGCTCTCAAGAATTCTCCTGAATGTTTCATTTGCCCACGCATATTTTTTGAGCATAAATGATCGACGTTCTTTTGGCAGAAGTAATTCTCCCGGCACTTCGTTGTGGAATACATAGCCACCGATGAGGTCATTTTGAAGCATGTGGTATGCCAACGTGAACCCCTCAGCACGAATCGCAACTGCCTCATTTGGAAGAGCGACTGGCTCACCAAGCTGATTCTTGGAAGTGAATGCGAAGTATGCCTGACCGAGCGGTTTCTCAAACCCTTCACCAAAGACAAGTTTTCGAGTCTTTGAATGCACCCCATCGACACCGATAACCAGATCGAACGTATCTTTTCTGCCGCTTGTAAACGCGACCATAACATCTTTTCCGTTATCGGCGATGGATGCAATCGACTCGTTGAAGCGAAAATCGACCGTGCCTTTGATTGTGTTATAGAGCGCCTGGTGGAGATCTGCTCTGTTCAACATCATGCCTACCCGTTTGTTGTGGGTAGCATAATCAACTTCGAACGATGTGATGACTTCGCCGTATTGGTTGAGAAGCGTGCTTCGGGTCAGTGGCACTTCAAACTTCCGTAATTCTTCAAGCAGTCCCATCTTTTCGGCCGCTTTCTGGCCAATCTGCGCGTTTAGCGCGAGGAGGTAGCCAAGGTGCTTGAACTCCGACGCGGAATCTATAACAACTGGCTCAAAGCCGTATTGCTTAAGAAAGTATGCAAGCGCCGAACCGCCTATGCCACCGCCCGATATGAGAATTCTTTTGTTTCTAATAGTTGACATAGTATTTGATCTTCGCGCTGGCCGTTAGGTCAGAAACCCATTTCTGCGCTTCTTGTTGGAACTTCTGTCCCTTAAGCTGTTCACTGATTTGCTTTCTAAAATCTTCCATCTTCACATCTTTGGGAGGAGCGGCCTTTGAATCTTTGATGTAGGTATCTATTTCTGCCTCAGTTACCGCCACCTTGTCAGCAAGCAATTTTTCAAGTTTCTTTTGGATGGTGATCTGCTCTCTTAGTTTTTCCTCTGTTAGACCCTGCTGTGCGAGCGCCATTTCGAGCGTTCCACCTTGAGCCGTAACCTGAGCTTTTATTTTCTCAATTTCCACATCAACATCCTCTTTCGTTACACTAACCTTTTGCTTGTTCAGCTCGGTTTCAATAAGTTTTTTATCGATGATAGCCTCGAGTGCCTGTTTGCCTCCTTGTTTTTCCAACTCCTTAATGACTGACAGACGACTGATCGGACTGCCGTTCACTGTCGCGGCCACAAAGATTCCTTTAGCAAAGAACAGGGCAAAAATGATAAGAATTACTGCAACCCCGATAGCAATGTAGAGCGGTTTTGGCTTTTGGAATTTTAAGTTGACATAGGTTTTGCTCTCCTGCAGAGCGTTGTTGTTTTCTGTTGGTGTATTTTCCATAGATATTTTAATGATTAATTATTAACACTCTGTTCCTAACCCCCCGACACAATTCTCTATGGGTGCTTTGCCGAGCCGCAGATATTCTCCAGCAGCGGGTCGAATACTTGCAGGCTTTGTATCGTTTTGTGCTCATGGCTTTCCGATACGGGGCCATGAGTATGGGGGGATGACGCTATGCAGAGCGCCTCCGAACACCAGAGCACACATAATGAGGAGCGTAAGAAAAATACCAAACCGTTTTGATAGTGTGCGATTCGTGTGTTGACTATACATACTTCTGTTCGTGGTATTTTTCATCATACCGGCTCCAGCCTTCAGTGGCCGCCCCCGCTTTGCATCTCTCCATCGAAGATAGATGGATCCGCTTCTCCCTCGACGCGCAACACGCCCCACGCCCCGCGATCAAGCCTGGAGAGCGCATGGTCAACGAGCACATAATTCCCCGGATAGTCGGCCTTGAACTCCACCACTGCCGCGCCACCTGCCGGGATAAGCGTCGTTTGCACGCTTCGCGCGGGCGGACTCACGAGGTCCCCCTCTCGATACACGCGGTCGAATATTTCCCCGATCACATGGAAACTTGAGATGAGATTGACGCCGCCGTTCCCCACATAGAGGCGGACCGTTTCTCCCACCTTGACGTCCATATTTTCCGATAGCGCGCCAGTCTTTCCATTGAAAACAATGTACTGCGGCTTCCCGTCGAGCATCGCCTGCGCGTCGAAGAGCTGCAGCCCTTTGCGGCCGAGAGCGCCCGACGTGTAGAATTCTCCCTGCATCACGTAGAATTCCTTGTCGACTGGAGGCAGGCCTACTTTGGGCTCGACCAGAATCATGCCGTAGAGGCCGTGCGCCATGTGGCTCGGCACGTTCGGGTGGGCACAGTGGTACACATAAAGGCCGGGATTGAGCGCCTTGAAGCGGAATGTTTTCGACTCGCCAGGTTCGACGTTTGTCGCGGGTGCGCCGCCACCGGGGCCGTTCACGGCATGCAGATCGATGTTATGCATATGTAAGCTCGCCGGATCGTTCTTGAGCGTCAGTTCGACCATGTCACCTTCGCGGACGCGTAGGAAGGGTCCTGGTACGGTGCCGTTGAATGTCCAGTAGTTGAGCGTAACACCGGGCGCGATCTCAGAAATGACCTCCTTCGTCGTGAGTTCTATCTTTACGGTCTGTTCATTCGCCCGCTCTATGGGTGGCGGAATATCTGCGGGATTCTTTGCAATATTCGGCACACGCTCGAATGAGCCGAAGTTTTTGAAGAATCGGAGGACGTTGCTAAACGGAAGAACAGGGCCCTCGCTCGGGCCGAATGTCGTGAGCGAAAACGGATATTGGAAGGCGTTTGGGAGTCCGTTGGGGACGTAAAACGCGATGGAGGCTCCGATGAAGACGGCAACGAGCGCTGCGGTCATTTTCCACGAGTGGAAACGGCGCAAGATGAGGTATATGAAGACCGCCGCAAACGCGTAGGCGATGATGAGACCGAATGCCTGGACGATGTACTGCCAGAGGTAGGAAAGTAATTCCATATTCGTTGATTAATGGTTAATGGACTGGAACTTTTGAGCGCGATGCGACATATGCAAGGCCGCAAAGCATGAGTATACTTCCGAACACCATGATGCCCATAAACGGAATCGTGGCGAATCCGAAAACAAGTATCGGTGAATCCGTGCATGCTGGCATGAGACCGCCGTATGAACACGGAATCGTCAGTTTGTTCCCGAGGACAAAACCCTGGAAATGGTAATAATAATGGTACGTTGCATACCAGAGACCGAATGCCGAGAGGATGGCGACCGTCACATGTGTCTCCCGCGTGCGGAACCACAGCGCGACCAACGTTATGACCGAGACCGGATACAGGAATATGCGCTGCCACCAGCACAGCTCGCATACTGACGTCTCGTAGACGAGCTGGAATATGAGGGAGCCGACTATCGAGACCGAAGAGAGGACAGCGAGCGCGAGAATATAGCGTTCATACCGAATCTGCTGTATCCATTCACGCACTCTGCGCGACGTGAAGTACATCACGCATGAAAGTGCGAGCACCACAAAGATACCGATCGAACCGGAAACCAGCAGTGTGGAATATGCATCAAGTGTCATAGATATTAATTGGTAGAGGCTTTGTTTATCTCGGCCTGTATCAACGCCTTGAATGGCTCGTATCCTTGCGGATTCTTTATCTTCTTGCCATTGATGAAGAATGTCGGGGTGCCAGTATTGCCGAGTTTTTCTCCAGTGTCAAAGTCGCGCTGTACCCGATCTTTGACGGACTGCGACGCAACATCCATTTTGAATTTCGCGATGTCGAGGCCAAGTTGCTCTGCGTAGGCTTCGAATACTTCAGGTGTCGGCGCAGGCTTTTCGCCCCAGTTTTTCTGCTCGGCAAACAAGAGATCGTGCATTTCGTTGTATTTACCTTGCCGCGCGGCGGCTTCAGCAGCTAGTGCAGCTGTAAAGCCGTTTTTGTGGCCGGGCAACGGGAAGTACCTGCGCACGACCCGCAAGTCATTGGGGAATTCGTCCTCTAATTGCTTCACTAAGGGATAATATGCGCCGCACGCCTCGCACTCGAAGTCCAAGTATTCAATGAGCGTCACCGGTGCGGTGGGGCTACCGACGACATAGTCGTCTGAAGCAACCGTAAGTAATGCCGCATCAGTTGGATCAACCGTTACCTTTTCGGGAGCGGGTGAACTCATAAACCACACAAGACCTCCGACCAAAACAGCTCCAATAATTATCCAGGCTATCCAGGAGCTCTGATTAATTTTTTGTTCCATAATTTTAACGATGCATTATTTCTAAATTTTACAGACTAAAGGATTCTCTATCTGCCTCGCGGTTGCGTAGACAGCAATCCCAAGCAGTGCCACTCCTATAATACCGAATTCACTCCCCGCAAGCGGGAGGAATGTGAGCACCCCCGATGCCCCCACAAGGGAAAGGCTAGTGAGGAGGAACGAGCCACATGCGGCGCATCCTATCCCCAACACTCCGCTCGTAATACCCAAGAACCCCGTGGCGACTCCGCCTTGCCCGACTTCTTTAATCCGGCGCCTAAGGAAATATGTGGTCATTGCAATGTACATTCCAAAGAGAGTAGCGATCACAATTGTGTAAGTAGCGGAAAGCGGCGTGAAGTTCGTAGCTATCGCACCGAGTAAGCTTATGGGAAATTCAAACTTGCTCGACAAAGGAATGCCCGGAGTTGTTACTATGTCTGCAACCAGTCGGATATTTGGAAGCCATACGGCAAGCACAAATACCGACGCGCTTATGCAAAGCGCAAGAACCACATAGCTAGGTTTCCGGAATACTTTTTGTAGAGCCTGAATAACCATAATTATTTCCCTTGCAGCGCGAGCTCAACAAGTTGTTTGACCGCTTCATACGGCTGTGCGCCGGAGAGTGGATATTTTTTGCCGTTCTTTCCCACTATGATGCTCCATGGCGTGCCATTGCCGCCGGTCGCAATCGCATTTTGTGCGTGCTCATCGATCTTCTGTGCATACCTACCACTTGAAAGGCATTCGTTGAATTTTGTAGTATCGAGCCCCACGTACGCGGCGATCCTCGGAAGCTCGGCAAGGTCCAGCCCGTTGTTTGCAGGGGTAATTTCCATCAGGCGATCCAGGTACGACCAGAACTTGTCATTGCCGCCGAGCTCTGCGGCGCATTCAGTTGCCTCTGCTTCCTTGCGAGCTTTGGGGTGGAGCTGGTCAAGCGGGAAATGCCGATAGACCCAGGCGACTTTGCCGTTCTTGCCGTATTCATCCACTAGCTGTTGCATGGTGGTATGAAATCGTTTACAGAATGGACATTCGGTATCCGAATACTCAACGACTTTTACCGGCGCGTTCGCATCGCCGCGAATGTGGTCGGCACTGGTAACAGGTATCATCTGCTCAAGATCGCCAGTCTGCTGTGCGGCTTGTTGTGGTTGCGGGGCGTTTGCCGTACCACTGTTGCCTGCACTCATATAGACGGCCCCGGCAACGAGAGCACCTGCAATTACTATTGCAATAGGGGTAGCGAGTGATGGGGCGTTTTGTTTTGCTTCTGGTTCCATATCATTAATTGATCACTGTTGAAGTAGTACGAATAACAAAAAACGCCTCTCCATTTTGCACAGAGGCGTCGCAAAAACTATTCAGAAGAGCTTTGGGTTAAGAATCCCACTTGAAAAAAGTTCTTGAAACGGGTTGGCGACCGAGGTGCATTCTCGACTATTGATATGTTGAGACGTTGCAGATGGATTCTCGGATACTGTAGAACTTTGTCTCTTCCACATAAATCCCAAGACCAACGATGCCAAGAGAAGCAACAATAAAGTCGCTGCGTTCTGCTGGAGAATGCCCCCGAACATGCTCTGCCATTCTTGAATATGCTCCAACGGATTCATATTACAAATAGACATCGAATGGCCACCGAACAGACAATTCGTTTTAGAGGACATAGTGTCCATACCAAAAGCGAAACTGGACATACCAAAAAGAAGTGAGACAAGAAGCGCCAGTACGATCGGAAGCTTTACTATGTCCTGAGCATTTATAGATTTCATGATTTCTGGCCACCGCACTCCTTTAATCTTAGCAAAAAATCACCGATTTGTATCGATAAGTTCTTCTGTTTTGAATGCTACTCTCAAGACAGATATTCCACTTCTGAATAGACCTTGGATGGGCTCCGACGCGGCTCGAGCGCGAACACCTAAGTTACATTACGTGATTTGAGTTCGGGAGTCGTGGTCAGCGAACTTTCCTTCTCTCTTTGTATTATACCACACCTGTCAAGAAGACGCAAGCGGTTGTCCACTGAGCTATGTGAGGCGTTCGGCAAGCTAGAATAAAGCCATGCCCGACGAAGTCCCAGCAGACGCTCCAATACCAGAGCCAGTACCCGAACCAGCGCCTATTGCAACGCCAGAGCCTATTCCTGAGCCAATACAGCCTGAAGTTGTGGCACCTGAACCCCCAACGGCTCAAATACCAGCAAATGAGCCGATTGCGCCCACAGCTGAGCCATTGCCCCAAGCAACCACGTCAGTGGTTGCGCCCATCCTGAACTACGCTCGCGATCTGGCAGTGAAAGCACGAGCAGTTATCCAAGGCCGAAAGCGCAAGAAGTTAGACAAAATACTTGAGTTCGTCACCGCAAAAGGTTCTATCACCAATGATCAAGTTGAGAAGTTGTTGCATGTGTCTGATGCAACCGCAACGAGATACCTAACGCAGTTAGAGAAGGAAGGAAAACTGAAACAGGAAGGCAAAACAGGAAAGTCTGTGAAGTATCTGAAGCTCTAGGGAGCCCCGCCCACAAACCCTCTTGTCTTTTTGTGGGCGGGGTGTGCGCGCATGGGAGGGAGGGGCAAGCACATGAGCAGTGGTTGCTAGATGTTAGAAGTTCGGATGTTGGATGTTCGCCTTCGGGCATTTCCGCTAGGGCGGCCGTGGACCAAGGATGAGCGCCGACTCTAACCGAAGAGTTGAAGTATCGTAGCGGAAGCGACACAGCAAAACACATGGAGGAACACGTGGTAGGGGGTTGGCGGTGACGGTTGGCCGAGCCCTGCCCGGCTCTGCCGGGTGCGCCACCCTGTGGACGCACGAGGCGAGGAGACGCTGGGGGGAGGAGCCCTTCCTCCCCCCAAACGGGAGCGACGCCCGCACCAGCCCCGTCCGCAGACGGGAGTGGTGCGGAGATGCGGCGCTCGTAGGAATCTAGGCGCGAGTAGCCCTAGCGGAAATGCCCGAAGGCGTATGCCTGAGGGTGGTGTTCCTTGTCCACTGTCACGAGATACCACAAAACGCTAAACGGCTCACACGGGTTGAATTGAGCCGTTTGGATTTGGATGTTGACCCTCGCCCTGCCCCTTTCATTTTTTGAATCCCCCCCCGCGAAAAAAGAAAGCATGGAGGCAGGGCGAGGGCGCCCGCACGCGCCTCGCGGCGGGCGTGGCGCCGAGTCCGCGAGGCGCAACGGTATTGCCTAGCAATTCGCTTTAAAATAGGTTCGAGCTAA
>JACCDV010604246.1_pt1 | contig 10489 bp, 11 predicted proteins | sample 7446131 | NCBI WGS metagenome assembly JACCDV01 (sample SAMN15323448, study PRJNA562643) | freshwater metagenome | isolation source: river surface water | place: USA:Blue River Watershed | collected 2017-08-17
GCCGGGCCCAGTGGTTGAGCATGCCCTCGCTCAAGACGCTGCGGGCGGAGTTGTGGGTGCACAGGATGAGGACGTTGGTGGTCATGGGGGTGCTCGTTATTGTTGGCCGATGTGCTGGGCATGGGCTTGCAGGGAGAGGCGGTCCAGGCGCTCAAACGGCAAGGCCATGAACAACTCGATGCGCCGTTTGAGTGTGTAGGCCGCATCGCGGAAGTTTTTCTCGACCTCGGCGGGTGACTGTGCGGGCATCTCGCTCGGATCGGCGACACCCCAGTGGGCACTGACGGGCTGTCCGGGCCACACGGGACAGACTTCCCCGGCCGCTTGGTCACACACAGTGAAGATGAAGTCGAGCACCGGTGCATCGGGCTGGCTGAATTCGGCCCAGCTTTTGCTGCGCACGCCAGGCGTGGGCACATCCAGGCTGGCCAGTGTGGCCAGGGCCTGCGGATTGACGCTGCCCTTGGGCAGGCTGCCCGCAGAAAAAGCCTGGAAGCGACCGGCGCCCAGGTGGTTCATCAGGCATTCGGCCATCACCGATCGGACCGAGTTGCCGGTGCAGACAAAAAGAACGTTGTAAACAGGGTGTGTCATGGCGCTTCAGCAGCAAGAGGCAGACGAAGAGGTGGGGCCGCAACAGGCGGGGCTGGTCGCCAGCACGGGGCTTGCAGCGGGGGCGCAGCAGGCGCTGCTGGATGCCTTGGACGGACGAGCCTGGTGGAAGACCGGGATGTTGCCCAAGGTGTGGAAGTGTTCCCAGGCGATGCCTTGCGGGTCAGTGATCCAGTGTTTGTCGCTTTGGGCGTAGCAGCAGGAGGTTTCGCCTTCGTCGATCAGGGCCATGTCTGCGCTTTGGGCTTGGTCCTTCAGTTGTGCCAGCTCCTCGGCGCTGTCGGTCTGGAACCCCAGATGGTCCAGGCCGGGCTGGCCGCCGCGTGTGGAAATGGCAAAGTTCACGCGGGGATCGTCCAGCATCCACTTGGCGTAATCGGCTTCCACCCGGGTGGGCGGGACCGAGAACAGGCGCTCGTAAAACGCGATGCTGGCGTTCAGGTCATCGACACGGATATGGACATGGAATCGTTTCATGGTGTTTTTTCTCAGCAGGGGCAGGTGGTGGTTTCTTCGGTCAGACAGGCTTCGCCTTGGCAGCAGTTTTGCGTCAGGTAGGCGAGCAGGCCGTTCATGTGCGCGTATTGCGCGCGGTAAATCAGGTGGCGGCCACTGCGCTCTTGCGAGATCAGATCGGCATGCAGCAGCTCTTTCAGGTGAAAGGACAGGGTGGCGGCGGGCAGGCCCAGGCCTTCGGCCATGACGGCCGGGGTCAGGCCCTGCGTGCCCGTGACCACCAGGGCGCGGAATATCTGCAGGCGGTGCGCTTGGGCCAAAGCGGCCAGGGCTTTGATGACTTGTTTCTCTTCCATGCTTCGACTTTAATGGAAATATGTGACGATTTGATGTCGATCGCTGTGCCTTGATCTGGCGCAGACCTTGCAGCGTGTAATGCTCGTACATTCACAAAAAGGAATCCCTTGGATGCCCAGCACCATGAACCCACCGCGCTGGCTGCAAGAGCCGACCCGATTTTTGTTTTTCACCGGCAAAGGCGGTGTGGGCAAAACATCCTTGTCAACGGCCACGGCCATTGCGCTGGCCGATGCGGGCCAGAGGGTCTTGCTGGTCAGCACCGATGCGGCGTCCAATCTGGACGAAATGCTGAACGTGCGCTTGAGCAACCGAGCGGTGGCTGTGCCCGGTGTGCCGCGCCTGAGCCTGATCAACATCGACCCCGACGAGGCCGCCCGAGCCTACCGGCAACGTGTCATCGATCAGATGGGGGCTGCCGCGTCCGAGGAGGACAAGGCCGCCGTGCGCGAACTGCTGTCGGGCGCCTGCACCACCGAGATCGCTTCGTTTGACGCGTTTTCCACCCTGCTGGCCGAAGAGGCGCCGTACGCGCACATTGTGTTTGACACCGCGCCGAGCGGCCACACCTTGCGGCTTTTGAGCTTGCCCAAGGCCTGGAGCGGCTTTTTGGCGGGCAATGACCAGGGGGCCTCGTGCCTGGGCCCCCATTCGGGTCTCAAGATGCAGGAGGCACGTTTCAACCAAGCGCTGAACGCCCTCAGCGACCCGGCCCTGACTTCGGTGGTGCTGGTGGCGCGCCCCGAAGCCAGTGCACTGGCCGAAGCCGCCCGCACCAGCGTGGAACTGAAGGCCCTGGGCCTGACCCAACAACGGCTGATCGTCAATGGCGTGTTCCACGTCACCGTAGCCGATGACCCGATCGCACAGGCCATCGACCAACAGGGGCGGCAAGCGTTGGCGAACATGCCCGAGGCCTTGCGTGACTTGCCGCAGGACGAGGTGCCTTTGCGGGCCATGGACAATGTGGGCCTGCCTGCGCTTCGGGCTTTGCTGTCCGACGCGCCTGCGCCACCCCAGCACGTTGCGGTCATGGCGGCGCCTTTCGAAGGCCACAGTCTGCAGCAGCTGGTGGACGAATTGGCGCAGCAATCGCACGGCCTGATCATGGTCATGGGCAAAGGTGGTGTGGGCAAGACCACGGTGGCGGCCGCTTTGGCACTGGGTTTGCAGCAAAAAGGCCAAACCGTTCACCTGAGCACCACCGACCCCGCAGCGCACCTGACCCAGACACTGCAGGCGCAGGTGCCGGGCCTGCAGGTCAGCCGCATCGATCCGAAGGTCGAAACGCAAAAATACATCGACAAGATCATGGCCGCCAAAGGCGCTTCGCTGGACGAACACGAGAAGGCCTTGCTGCTTGAAGACCTGCAATCGCCCTGCACCGAAGAGGTGGCGGTGTTCCATGCGTTTTCGCACATCGTGGCGCAGGCCCGCACCGGTTTCGTTGTGCTGGACACCGCACCCACCGGCCACTCGCTGCTGTTGATGGATGCTGCAGGGGCTTATCACCGGCAAATGCTCGGCAGTTTTGAAAAGCACACCGGTACCGCGGCCAAGGTGGTCACGCCCCTCATGCGCATGCAGGATCCGAATTACACCCGGATCATTTTGGTGACCTTGCCCGAGGTCACGCCGGTCTCGCAGGCCGCGGCCCTGCAAGAGGATTTGCGGCGCGCGCAGATTGAACCTTACGCCTGGGTGCTCAACCGTTCGGTGCTGGCGGCCAGACCTCGCGATCCTTTGCTGGTGGCGCGTCTGGCCGGCGAGGTCCAACAAATCGAGCGGATTCGTCCCGCACTGGCCGACAAACTGTTTGTCATTCCTTTTCAGCCCGAGCCGCCGGTGGGCCTGGCGGCTGTGCGACGTTTGCTGGGATCCTGACCTGTGGCGCGCCGGCGGGCTCGGGCTAAGATGCCTGACCTGAAAGATTTGCCGTGGACTTGCCCTTCAACACCGACCCCTTTTTCTACCTGGTTTCCGTGCCCGCCGTGCTGTTGCTGGGCATCAGCAAAAGTGGCTTTGGCGCGGGCCTGGGTTCTCTGGCGGTGCCTTTGATGGCCTTGTCGGTCACGGTGCCCCAGGCCGCGGCGATCCTGATGCCGGTGTTGTTCGTCATGGATGTGCTGGGCATGGCGGCTTTTCGCAAAGACCTGGACCAGCGCCTGTTGCGGTTCATGCTGCCTTTTGCTTTGCTGGGCATCGGCATTGGCACCTTGCTTTTCAAATACCTCAACCCGAACTGGGTGGCAGGCATTGTGGGCCTGTTCACGCTGTTGTTCCTGGGTCAGCGCCTGCTTTTTCCGCCGCATGCCAACAGCGCACCGCCGCCGCGCTGGCTGGGCGCGGTGTTGCTGACGACTTCGGGCTTCACGAGTTTCATCGCGCATGCGGGCGGTCCCCCGGTCAATGCCTATGTGATTCCGCTCAAGCTCAAGCCTGTGGTGTTCACGGCCACCATGGCCTTCCTGTTTTTCTTTGTCAACCTGGCCAAGTGGGTGCCTTATGCCTGGCTGGGTTTGCTGGACTGGCGCAACATGGCCACCTCGCTGGTGCTTTTGCCACTGGCCCCTCTGGGGGTGTGGATGGGGGTGCGCATTGCCCGGCGCATCCAGCCGCAATTGTTTTACCGACTGGTCTACACCGGCATGTTTTTGACGGGCTCGAAATTGCTCTGGGACGGCCTGCTGGGCTGAGCCGCTCATGAGCCCTGGGCCTGCGCTGGCGGTGCCCCGGGTGTCATGAAACCTTCATGCGTCTGACTTTTGCGCGTCATGGCCGCTTGGAATGATCAGGACACAGACCACAAGGAGTGTCCTCATGAAAGAGTTGCCCAGCCCCACCTTCGCACTGTCGCCCTTGAATTTGCCCAGGGGGTCACTTCATCCGGCGCCGTCCCACTCCGCTGTGGATTTCCTGCCTCGCCGCGCCCCGGGCGCTGTGGAAGTCAGTTGGGCAAAGCATCTCGATGAAGTTCGCGAAGCGCAGCGGCTGAGGTACGACATTTTCGGCACCGAGATGGGGGCCCGCTTGTCCTCCAAAGTGCCCGGTCATGACATCGATCTGTTCGATGACTATTGCGAACATCTCTTGGTGCGCGAGGCGGTTTCGGGACAGGTGGTGGGCACCTACCGCGTGCTGACACCCGAGCAGGCCAAACGTGCAGGCAGCACCTACAGCGACACCGAATTTGATTTGACCCGTTTGCGCGACATGCGCAGCCGCATGGTGGAGCTGGGCCGCAGCTGCGTGCATGCCGAACACCGCCATGGCGGTGTGATCATGGCCTTGTGGGGCGCCTTGTTTGAATTCATGGAGCGCAACCGGCTGGATGTGATGATCGGTTGTGCCAGCATCCCCATGTTGCACAACGGCCTGGTGACCGGCGACGCCGCCGCCAGCATCTGGCACCAGTTGCGTCAAACCCATCTGGCCCCCCTTCAGTACCATGTCCGCCCGCGTTTGCCTTTGCCGGTCGATCAACTGGAGCATGGCCTGGCCATTGAGCCACCGGCACTGATCAAGGGTTACCTGCGCCTGGGGGCCAAGGTGCTGGGTGCACCCGCCTGGGATCCGGATTTCAACACGGCCGATTTGCCGATGATGATGCGCACAACCGACATGCCTGCCCGATATCGCCGGCACTTTGCCGGGGGGGTGTGATGCACGCGTGGTCAAAAGACAGCCAGGCGCCCTTGTTCCTGGAGCTGCCGCCCACGGCTATGCGCAGCGCTGTGACCGCAGCACGCCAAAGCCCCGAGCCGGAGCCGGCTGGACTGGAGCCCGCTTCGGATGAGGACGAGTCGCCCGCCAATCGCCAACGGTTGCGGGCGATTTTCATTTCGGACTTGCACCTGGGCACACCGGGTTTTCAGGCCGATGCCCTGCTGGACTTTCTCAAGCACCACCCCAGTGACACCTTGTACCTGGTGGGGGACATCGTGGATGGCTGGCAGCTACGCCGGCGCTGGTTCTGGCCGCAAAGTCACAACGATGTGGTGCAGAAGTTGTTGCGCCGTGCGCGCAAAGGTTGCCGCGTGATTTATGTGCCAGGCAACCACGACGAGTTCGCACGCCATTTTGTCGGGCATGCTTTTGGCGGGGTGGAAGTGGTCCATGAAACCGTGCACACCACGGCCACGGGCCTGAAGCTCTGGGTCATCCATGGCGACCATTTCGATGGCGTCATCCAGTGTGCCAAGTGGCTGGCGTATGTCGGTGACTGGTTGTATGAATTGACTTTGAAAATCAACCGCCACCTCAACAGCTGGCGTGCGCGGATGGGCCTGGATTACTGGTCCTTGTCGGCTTACCTCAAGTTGAAGGTGAAAAAGGCCGTGAACTTCATCAGCGATTTTGAAGTCGCTGTGGCGCAAGAGGCCCAGCGCCGGGGGTACGACGGCGCGGTGTGCGGTCACATCCACCATGCGGAAATCCGCGATGTGAATGGCGTGCTGTATTGCAACGACGGCGATTGGGTGGAAAGCCGCACGGCACTGGTCGAGCACCTGGATGGACGTCTGGAGATCATCCATTGGGGCTCGGGCGAGGCCGTCACGTTACGTGAGATGAATCGGATGGAGGCCATGGCATGAAACTGGCACTGGTCACCGATGCGTGGCACCCGCAAGTCAATGGTGTGGTCACGACCTTGCAGGAACTGGTGGTGGCCTTGGCGCCCTTGGGTGTGCAGGTGGATGTGATCCATCCGGGGCTGTTCCCCAACCGGCCTTGCCCGGGCTACAAAGGCATTGACCTGGCGGTTCGGCCTGCACGCGCCCTGACGCAGATGCTGGACAGCTTGCAGCCCGATGCCATCCACCTGGCCACCGAAGGCCCGCTGGGCTGGGCGGCGCGCCGGTATTGCCAAAAGCGCAAACTGGCGTTCACCACGGCATTTCACACCAAGTTTCCGGAAATCCTCAACGCGGCTTTGCGCGTGCCGCTGTCCTGGGGCTATGCCTTGTTCCGGCACTTCCACCGACCCTCTTCGGGCGTGATGGTGCCGACACAAGGGGTGCTTGACATGTTGCAAGCCCGGCGGTTTCAGCAGCTCAAACCCTGGACGCATGGCGTGGACCTGGGCTTGTTTGCTTACGAGGCCAAGCCTTTGGATTTGCCCGGACTGGCGCATTTGCCCAGGCCGTTTGCCTTGTTCGTCGGGCGGGTGTCCTATGAAAAAAACATCGAGGCATTTTTGTCGATGGACTTGCCGGGCACGCGCATCGTCTGTGGTGTGGGGCCACTGGAAGACAGTTTGCGCCAGCGTTATCCGGATGTGGTCTGGATGGGGGTGTTGCCACGCCACGATCTGGCGCGCATTTACGCCGCGGCCGATGTGTTTGTTTTTCCTTCCCGAAGTGAAACTTTTGGATTGGTCATGCTCGAGGCCATGGCTTGCGGCACCCCGGTGGCGGCCTACCCGGTGGATGGCCCTTTGCAGGTTTTGGGGGCCGATCAGGGAACGGTGGCCGGCGGGGTGCTGCACCAGGACCTGCGCAGCGCGGTCGAGCAGGCTTTGCGTGTGCCGCGCCATGAAGCACGCAGCCGCGCCACGCAATTTGACTGGCCTCAAACCGCCCGAAGTTTTGTCGCGCACCTGGTCAAGGCCAGGGGCCCATCACCAGCAGCTGGGGCTGGTTTCATGGGATTGTCATCAAATTGACTTGATGGCTACTTAGGATCACGGGCATTGAGCAGAGACACCCACATGATTCCCAAATCCCTGGCCATCCCGCATGACCCGAGCCAGCCCAACTTGCTGGACCGTGACCTGAGCATTTTGGCTTTCAACGAGCGCGTGCTCGATTGGGCGCACCGGCCCGAAGTGCCCGTTTTGGAGCGTCTGCGTTACCTGTGCATCGTCTCGTCCAACCTGGATGAATTTTTTGAAGTGCGCGCCGAGCCCCATGTGATGGGGGCCTTGCAACGCTTGCGCAGCGGGCCTTACACGCCCGAAAGCCTGTCGGCCATCACCGATCAGGCCAATGCCATGGTGGCGCGCCAGTACACCCTGTACAACGACGACCTCTTGCCCGCGCTGGAGCGTCAGGGTTTTCGCATCCTGTCGCATGGCGAGCGCAATGCCGAGCAGCGCCGCTGGGTGCGCAGTTATTTTCAGCGCGAGGTGCAGCCCTTGTTGGTGCCGGTGGGTTTGGATCCGGCGCACCCTTTCCCGCAGGTGGCCAACAAGTCCCTCAACTTCATCGTGCAGTTGTCGGGCAAGGACGCGTTTGGCCGTGCCAACGAGATCGCCATCGTCAAAGTGCCTCGGGTTTTGCCACGCCTGATCCCCTTGCCGGCCAGGTTGTGCGCCGGTTCCACCTCGTTCGTGTTGTTGTCCAGTGTGGTGCGCGCCCATTTGAGCGAGCTGTTCCCCGGACGCGAAGTGGGACAGTTCTCGCAATTCAGGGTGACGCGCCATTCGGATTTGGCGGTCGACGAGGACGACATCGGCAACTTGCGCACCGCCTTGCGCCAGGGCCTGCAGCACCGGCATTACGGACAGGCCGTTCGGCTGGAGGTGTCCTCGGACTGCTCGCCGCGGCTGGCGGAATTTTTGCGCAAGGAATTTGACTTGCCCGAGTTGTCGGTGTTCCGCGTCAACGGCCCTGTGAATCTGGTGCGTCTGATGCAGTTGATCGATCTGGCGGATGCCCCCCATTTGCTGTTCCCGCCCTACAAGGCGAGCTACCCGGTGCAGCTGCCGCAGCACGGCTCGATCATGGCGCGCCTGCGCGAAGGCGATGTGGTGATTCACCAGCCTTTCGAGAGCTTTGACGGCGTGCTCGCCTTTTTGCGCGAAGCCGTGCACGACCCCCAGGTGCTGGCGATCAAGCAGACCATTTACCGCACAGGCAGTGACCCGGCCATGATGGACCTGTTGCGCGAGGCCGTGCGCCGTGGCAAGGAGGTCACGGCCGTGGTGGAGCTCAAGGCCCGTTTTGACGAAGAAGCCAACATCAATTGGGCGGAGCAGCTCGAATCCATCGGGGTGCAAGTGGTGTATGGCGTGGTCGGGCTCAAGACCCACGCCAAGATGCTGTTGATCACGCGCCGTGAAGGCCGCCTCTTGCGCCGCTATGGGCACCTGTCCACCGGCAACTACAACCCGCGCACGGCCAGGCTGTACACCGACATCAGTTACCTGACCGCAGACACCCGCATCACGGCCGACATGGACCAGTTGTTTGTGCACCTGGCCAGCCAGAGTCGCCTGCCCAAAATGAAGCGCTTGTTGGTGGCGCCTTTCCAGTTGCATGCGGACATGCAGGCGCGCATCCTGGCCGTGGGACAGGCGGCGGCTGCGGGGCGCGGTGGGCGCATCGTGCTGAAGATGAACGCCTTGACCGATTTGCCTTTGATCGACGCCTTGCTGGAGGCAGGCGCCCAGGGGGCTCAGATCGATCTGATTGTGCGCGGGGCCTGCATGTTGCCCGCAGGCATGCCGAGCGTGAGCGAAAACATCCGGGTTCGCTCGGTGATCGGGCGTTTTCTGGAGCATTCGCGGGTGTTTTATTTCCGCGCTGGTGAAGACGAATCGCTGTACCTGTCCAGCGCCGACTGGATGAGCCGCAACATGACGCGCCGCATTGAGCTGGCCTGGCCGGTGGACGATCCGGCGCTGCGCCAACGGATCATCGATGAATGCTTGTTGGCCTATCTGCACGACAGCCGCGATGCCTGGGACCTGGCACCCGATGGGCGCTACCACCGTGTAGGGTTGAACGCGCCGGGGCATGGCGCACAAAACGCCTTGATGGCGCGCTACAGCGCGGCCAACACGCAGGAGTGAACAGCATGGACTTGATCTTGTGGCGGCATGCCGAGGCACACGATGCAGAGCCTGGACAAGACGACATGCAAAGGCGTTTGACGGCACGTGGCGAAAAAAATGCGGCCCGCATGGCCACCTGGCTGGAAAGCCAATTGCCGCAGGGTGCCAGGATCCTCAGCAGTCCGGCGGTCAGGGCCGAGCAGACGGTCCGGGCCCTGGGCCGCAAGTACAAGGTGCGCGATGCGCTGTCGCCGGGCGCTTCGGTGCCAGACCTGCTGGAAGCGGCCGGTTGGCCCGATGCCAAATACCCGGTGGTTCTGGTGGGGCACCAGCCCTCGCTGGGGGCCTTGATTGCGCACCTGCTGCACATGGGCCCTGCGCCTTGCCCGGTGCGCAAGGGCGCGATCTGGTGGTTGCGTCACCGCCGCCGTGACGAACAGGACCAGACCGTGATCTTGTCCGTCACCGTACCGGATCGCCTTTGAGCCTCAGTCCTTGGCAGGCCGACCGGTCTTGAGGGTGGGCACAGCCGCCAGGGCTTTTTTGAACGCGGTGTCCTGCAGCCCTGCGATCAGTTGCAGACCGGCGCGGATCAATTCGCTTTTCTTGACTTCCACGCCCAGGGCCATGGCGCGTTTTTTCATCTCGGCAATTTGCGCGAACTCGGCTTTGGGGATGGTGAAACTGTCGCGCACCACTTTGACCTTTTTCTCTTTCAAGGGCTTGGATGGGCTGGCGGCAGACGGCTGGACCACACCTTGTGCGGGCGAGGTTTTGGCTTGGACGGGCGCACGGGTTTTGGCTTTGGCGCCCTGGGGTGCGCGCTTGGCCGTCACGGGCTTGGCCGTCACGGGCTTGGTTTTGGGGGCCGGCGTTGCGCGCTTGCGCACTGGGGCAGCAGGTGTCGTGCTCATGGGTGATTCCTTTGAATAAACGGTGCATACAGTTTATACCGTTGAATCATGGAAATCAATGCGCGGCTGCATCGGTGCCCGTGTGCACCCTGGGGCTGGCGTGTCAGCCGAACGCCACCTTGAGCGTCCAGCCTGTCTTGAGCCAGGCCACGCATTCTTCGCGCAACAAATGCGCCGACTGTGGCCATTGCTCCGCCCATTCGGCACCGAGTTTCATGCGCACGGATTGGTCCAGTGCGTCGCATCGGATCTCGATCGATGCGGTGTCCGGATCGCGCCGTGCGTGGCAGAAAATCACCGACAAACGCAAGGCCATGAGTTGCCGAACAAACAAGGGGTCCAGCAGCTGCGCCTCGAGTTTGCGCAGTTTGCC
>JACCDV010642224.1_pt1 | contig 10487 bp, 10 predicted proteins | sample 7446131 | NCBI WGS metagenome assembly JACCDV01 (sample SAMN15323448, study PRJNA562643) | freshwater metagenome | isolation source: river surface water | place: USA:Blue River Watershed | collected 2017-08-17
GGGATCACGATGCCCGAGGCGGTTTTGGTTTCGCTTTCAACGCGCTTGACGATCACGCGATCGCCGAGAGGACGAAGTTTCATTGCATCTCCTGGATTTGAAACAAGGTTGACAAACAAAGGCACCATAAGTTGGTGCACATTAACTTGGAAGGGTGATTTGTTAGCACTCAACCCTTTCGAGTGCTAATCATAAGGCCTTTTGCCAGGCTTTCAAGACCCCTGCCTCAACAGATCCTGGGTCAGTGGGCGAGCGCAGCCTGTATGTCTGGGGGTGTTGTTTGGGCACCGATGCCCAGGAGATAACCTGCAATGAACTCTGCACTGAGGTCTGCAGCATGTAACTGGGCATGCTGGGACACGCTGGCCCGTTGTTCGGCGGGCAAGGACTGGCTGTTGTAGACGATGAAGCGTGCCCGCGGCCCCCAGCCCAGAGGTCGGTGCAGATCCGGCCAGTCCAGCCAGCGCAGCCGTGCATCGATGAAGAAAGTGGTGCAGTCCTCGCTCAGACCAGTCAGTTCCAGTGGATGACTCACCAACACCACATGCTCCATGCGGGCCAAGGCCTGCAGGGTGGGCTCCGTCAGTTCCTCGCCATGGATGATGCAGACTTGATCTCCAGCCAGTGACTGTCCAGCCCCTGGAACACCTCGCGCCTGGCAGTAATGCCGTACCGAGGAGGCCAGGATGCGCCGGTGTCCCCCCTGCGTGGTGTAGGCCTCCAGGGCACCCGCGCTGACCATGCGCTGGACCGTTCCCACAGACAGGCCCAGGATGCGGGCGGTCTGGCGTGTGCTGTAGTAGATGTTTTTGTCGTTCATGGCAGATTTCGGGATCCATCAGGCATTTGGCCCGTGCGGCGCAGATGGACACAGTGTTGGGCGTGTTGCGGCGATTGACACTCCTGCTGAACCGGTAGTGGGGCTACCGGAAAAGCATCCGGGCAGTCCATCCGGGGCAGCTTTGTGAAAAAGGCACAATCTGCCTCCATGCAAACCGGCTTCCGTTTTCTCAGCCACTGGCCCTTGTGGGCCCTGCATGCCTTGGGGCATGTGCTGGGCTGGCTGGCGTGGCTGCTGTCACCGGTCTATCGCCGCCGTTTCATGGCCAATGCGCGCCAGGCGGGTCTGGGCTTCGGGCAAGTGGCCGTGGCCATCGGTCACGCAGGAGCCATGTCCACCGAGTTGCCCCGCTTGTGGCTGGGTGAACCGGTACCCACCGAATGGGCTGAAGACAGCGCGGTGGTGCAAGCGTATGCCAGTGGACATGGCGTTCTTTTTCTGACACCGCATCTGGGCTGCTTTGAAATCACGGCCCAGGCACTGGCCCAGCGCTTTGCCGCAGACCATGGCGACTTGACCGTGCTTTACCGCCCGGCCCGTCAGGCAGCGCTGGGCCGGCTGATGGAGACGGCACGCAACCGCCCAGGGCTCGAGGCCGTGCCGACCACACTGGCCGGTGTGCGGCAAATGATCAAGGCCTTGCGTTCCGGTCGTGCCGTGGGTTTGCTGCCTGACCAGGTGCCGCCCGAAGGCATGGGGCAGTGGGCCCCCTTTTTTGGCAAACCGGCTTACACCATGACGCTGGCGGCCCGGCTCGCGCTGCAGACTGGCGCGCAGGTGGTGCTGATCTGGGGCGAGCGCCTGCCCTGGGGGCGTGGCTATCGCCTGCACACCAGCACCCTGGGCCATGAATTGGCCACCGATCTGGATGTGGCGGTGGTGCAAATCAACCAGGCCATGGAGCGTCTGGTGCTTCAGCGTCCTGGTCAGTACCTGTGGGGTTACGCGCGCTACAAGGGGCCGCGCAGTGCCGAGTGAACCAGGCCAAGGGCAGGATGTGACACGTTTTTTGATTGCTTTCATGCGTCTGCTCGCCCGCTGGCCGTTACCGGTGGTGCGAGCGCTCGGCACGGGCTTTGGTGCGCTGCTGTGGTTGCTGGCCCGCAAGCGGCGACACATTGCCGATGTCAACCTGCGCCTGTGCTTTCCACAATGGACAGTCGCCGAGCGGCGTCGCCAGGTCTGGTGCCACTTCATCATGTTTGGTCAGTCGGTGCTGGACCGGGCCTGGTTGTGGCATGCACCGGAGTCGGTGCTGTCCGAGCGCCTGCAATGGCAGGGTGAGCTTCAGGCCCTGGACGACCCGGGGCCGCTGGTCATGTTCGCACCGCATTTTGTAGGGCTGGATGCCGGCGGCATGGCGGTGTCCATGCGCCTGCGGCCTTCCCCGGTGGCCTTCATTTTTGTCGGGCAGTCCAATCCGGACATCGAGCGTTGGGTACGCAGCGGCCGTGAACGCATGGGCAATACCAGACCCTATTTCCGTCATCAGGGCATGCGCCAAATCCTGGCGGGCCTCAAGCGCGGCGAACCCTTGCACCTCTCGCCCGACATGGATTTCAACCGCGAGGAGTCGATTTTCGTGCCCTTCATGGGCGTGCTGGCGGCCACGGTGCCCTCGCTCTCGCGCCTGTCGCGGGTGGCCGGTGCCCGGGTGGTGCCGGTGGTCACACGCATGACGCCGTCGGGCTACAGCATCGAGGTGCACGCACCCCTGAGCCACTTCCCGAGCGAGGATCTGGTGGCGGACACGACCCGGATGAACGAGGTGCTGGCCGATTTCATCCGGACCATGCCCGAGCAGTACCACTGGGTGCACCGCCGCTTCAAGACCCGCCCCGAAGGGGAGCCCGGGGTTTACTGAGTTTGCAGGAACCCTGAAATTTCCGCGATGACCCGCTGTGGCTGCTCGTGCACCACCCAGTGGGTGGCGTGGGGCACGGGCACCAGGGTCAGCTGCGGCACATGGTCCTGCAGGCCATCGCACAGGGCGGGGAGCAGGGCGATATCGTCCTGGGCCCAGAGGACCAGTGTGGGCACATTGACACGCACCGCCTCTGCGGGCAATGAGACGCCCTGGGCGGCCGGATCCTGAGGCGTCGCCGGCCGCAGCGGTGAGGCGCGGTAGTAGTTCAGCCCACCGTCGAGCCCCTGGTCCCAGATCGCACGGTACTGTGCCCGGACCGATTCGGTGAGCCAGCCAGCACCGATCGGTGCGCCGGGTGTACCTGGGGCACTGGCCGCTCCCATCTTTTCCAGAAAGCCGAACAGTCGGGCATGGCCTTGTTCCGACAAGAGGCGGGCCGCATCGGGCCGGATCAGGAAGTTCATGTAGGCACTGGCCGCCTGTTGCGCCGGGTTGTGCTGCAACTCGCGCAGGAAAGTACCCGGGTGGGGTGAGTTGATGATGACCAGGCGCTGCAGCCTTTGCGGGTGCTGGTTGGCCAGATTCCATGCCACGGCGCCGCCCCAGTCGTGGGCCACCAGGGCGCCCAGCGGCGCGCCACGGGTTTCGATGTCGATCAGGGCAGCGATGTCCTGCACCAGATGCTTGGGGCGGTAGTCCTTGACATCGGGAGGCGCGCTCGATTGCTCGTAGCCCCGCAGATTCGGCGCCACGCAGCGGTAGCCGCCGTGCTCGGGCCGCGCAAAGTGTTCGAGCAGCGCGTCCCAGACAAAGGCGGCTTCAGGAAAGCCGTGCAGGAACATCAGCACGGGCCGGCCCCGCTCGCCGCAGGCGCGGCAGCTCAGGGTGATGCCGTGGGGCAGTTCTTGTTGCCAGGTCTCGATCATGGCCACGCTCCGGGGCTGTGGCTGGGGAACAGGTTCAGTCCGCCGGTGTCCCGGGTGCTGCGGGTTGCGCAGCTGGCTCGGCGGTGGCGGGGTGGGTCCAGTCCCACAGCAGCTGGGCCACCTCTTCCAGGCCCTGCTTTTTCAGGGCCGAGAAGAGTCTGACCTCGCCGCCGCCGGCCTGCAGTCGCGCGATCGACAGGGCCTTGGCCTGCTCGGCACGGGTGAGCTTGTCGGCCTTGGTCAGCACGATCAGGAATTTCAGTCCTTGCTCGACCCTGGGGCGGATGATTTCCAGCAGGGCATCATCGAGTTCGGTCAGGCCATGGCGCGGATCGCACAGCATGACCACACCCAGCAGATTGGGGCGGCTGACCAGGTAGTTGGCCATGACCTGCTGCCAGCGGGCCTTGTCCATCTTGGCCACGGCGGCGTAGCCGTAGCCGGGCAGGTCGGCCAGCACGGCATCGGTGATGCCTTGCTTGCCCAGCGAGAACAGGTTGATGTGCTGGGTACGGCCGGGCTTCTTGGAAGCAAAGGCCAGCTGTTTTTGCTGCGTCAGGGTGTTGATGCAGGTGGATTTGCCGGCGTTGGAGCGGCCGACGAAGGCGATTTCGGGCAGGTCGTGGTCGGGCAGGTGGTGCAGCTGGGCAGCCGTGGTCAGGAAACGCGCGGTGTGCATCCAGCCCAGGGGGGTGACGGCAGGAGCACTGCCGGAGGCAAGGGGCGAAGCGGGGCTGGAGGTCATGGAGGCTTTGGGTCGGGTGCGTCAGGAAACTGCCGCTGTCGGCATTGTAGAATCATCGGGTTTTGCGCCAGTGCCTGGACAACTTCCCTACGGATACATGCCCATGAAGTCGATTGCCTCTTCCCTGCTGACCGCTGTTGCCGCCCTGGTGGCCGGTTCTGCCATTGCTGCTGCCCCTGCAGCCCCCGCCAAGCCAGATCTGGCCAAGGGCGAGGCTTCGTTTGGCGCTGTCTGCGCCGCCTGCCACGCCGCCGATGGCAACTCGAGCACCCCGGCCAACCCCAAGCTGGCCCAGCAGCACCCCGAATACCTGCTCAAGCAGCTTCAGGAATACAAATCCGGCAAACGCGCCAACGCCATCATGAGTGGCATGGTCGCCGCCCTGAGCGACGACGACATGCGCAACATCAGCTTCTGGCTGGCTTCCAGGCAGGCCAAGCCCGGCTTTGCCAAGGACAAGGACACCGTCGCCCTGGGTGAGCGCATTTACCGCGGTGGCATTCCTGACCGCCAGGTCGCCGCCTGCGCCGGCTGCCACGCACCCAATGGCGCGGGCATCCCTTCGCAATACCCGCGCCTGTCGGGTCAGCATGCCGACTACACCGCTGCCCAGCTTGTGGCTTTCCGTGACGGTGTCCGCAAGAACAACGCCCAGATGACCGGTGTGGCGGCCAAGATGAATGACCGCGAAATCAAGGCGGTGGCAGATTACATCGCCGGCCTGCGTTGAGCTTGGGCGGTCTTTGTCCCTAGTCAATCGGGGTAGATCTGCCCAACGGTTGCCGAATCGGTGAAAATCGGTGACTGCTGATGTAGCCACCCCTGAATGAGAAAAGCGGGCCTGGCCCGCTTTTTTGTTGTCCGGCTTCCAAGCCCATTGCCTTGCTGTCATGACCCTTGCCGCCACCTCTTCCCGCAACGACGACGCTCCAGGACGCTGGCGGCCCTGGCTGGAGCTGCTGGCTTCGATGCGTTTTGCAATCGCCCTGCTGACGGTGATCTGCATCGCCTCGGTTATAGGCACCGTGATCAAGCAGCATGAGCCATTGCCCAATTACGTCAACCAGTTCGGCCCCTTCTGGGCCGAGGTGTTTTTCAGTCTCAAGCTCAATGCGGTCTACAGCGCCTGGTGGTTCCTGCTGATCCTGGCCTTTCTGGTGGTCAGCACCAGCCTGTGCATTGCACGCAACACGCCCAAGATCCTGGCCGACCTCAGGCTCTACAAGGAAAACATCCGCGAGCAAAGCCTCAAGGCCTTTCACCACAAGGCCGAAGGCACGCTGGCGCTGGCGCCCGAGACGGCGGCGCAGCAGATCGGCCAGCTGCTGGCCACCGGCGGCTGGAAGGTGCGCTTGCAGTCGCGCCAGACCGCTGACGGCATGGGCTGGATGGTGGCGGCCAAGGCCGGTGCGGCCAACAAGATCGGCTACATCGCCGCGCACACGGCCATCGTGCTGGTGTGCCTGGGAGGCCTGCTCGACGGTGACCTGATGGTGCGCGCCCAGATGCTGTTTGGCGGCAAGAGCACCTACAACGGCGGCGGCCTGATCGCCGATGTGCCCGCACAGCACCGCCTGTCCGAGCGCAACCCGACCTACCGCGGCAACCTGATGGTGGCCGAAGGCACGGTCTCCAGCACGGCCATCCTCAACCAGTCCGACGGCATCCTGCTGCAGGAGCTGCCGTTTGCCGTGGAGCTCAAGAAGTTCATCGTCGAGTATTACTCGACCGGCATGCCCAAGCTGTTTGCCAGCGACATCGTGATCCACGACAAGGCCACAGGAGAGAAGCGGGATGCGCGCGTCGAGGTCAACCATCCGGCCAGCTTCAAGGGCATCAACATCTACCAGTCCAGCTTCGATGATGGCGGCTCGCAGGTCAAGCTGCGCGCCGTGCCGATGGATGCCGACATGCAGGCCTTCGAGGTCGAGGGCACGATCGGCAGCAGCTCGCAGCTGGTCAACGCCCTGGGTGACAAGAAGCTCACGCTGGAATTCACCGGCCTGCGCACCATCAACGTCGAAAACTTTGCCAATGCCGCCGGCGTGGGCGAGGGCAGCACCGATGTGCGCAAGGTCGACCTGCGCAATGCGCTCGAGCAGCGTCTGGGCGCCGGCCACAAGACGGTGACGCAAAAGGAACTGCGCAATGTTGGCCCGAGCGTGAGCTACAAGCTGCGCGACGAAGCCGGCCAGGCGCGCGAATACAACAACTACATGCTCCCGGTGGACACGGGTGACGGTGTGCCGGTCTTCCTGCTGGGCATGCGCGAGACTCCGGCCACGCCCTTCCGCTACCTGCGCGTGCCGGCCGATGAAAACAGCGAGATCACCGGCTTCGTGCGTCTGCGTACGGCCCTGCGCACCCCCGAGCTGCGCGAGCGGGCGGTGCAGCGCTACGCGCAACGCGCGGTCGACCCTGCGCGGCCTGAACTCTCGCGCCAGCTGGCCGATTCGGCGCGCCGTGCCCTGGACCTGTTTGCAGGACAGGAAGAGATCAATGGCAAGCCGGCGGCCGGTCTGCAGGCCCTGGCCGACTTCATGGACGTGAACGTGCCCGAGGGCGAGCGCCAGCGCGCCGGCGAGATGTTCGTGCGCATCCTCAACGGCGTGCTTTTCGAACTCGACGCCGTGGCCCGCGAGCAGGCCCGCGTGCCGGTCATGCCCGCCGACAAGGTGCCCGCCTTCATGACCCAGGTGGTGCTCGCACTCAGCGACGCACCGCTGTATGTGGCGCCGATGGCCTTTTTGCTGACCGACTTCACCCAGGTGCAGGCCAGCGTGTTCCAGGTGGCCAGAGCCCCCGGCCAGACGGTGGTTTATCTGGGCTGCGCCTTGTTGATCCTCGGCGTTTTTGCGATGCTTTATGTCCGCGAACGGCGTCTGTGGGTCTGGCTGGCCCCTGCTGCTACCGGCTCGCAGGCCATGATGGCCCTGTCGAGCAACCGCAAGACGCTCGACACCGACCGCGAATTTGAACAACTCAAGACGCGACTGCTCGCGTCCACGGAGGCCCGTGCATGAACACCACGACCATGACCCTGAACCCCGGATACCTCTCGCGTCGCAACTGGCTCGACTGGGCGTTTGCGCTGCTGGCCGTCATCGGCACCGGCGTGGCCTTTGCCCTGTACAGCCACGCTATGGACGGCTACGAGAAGGCCATTCTGGCCTGCACGCTGCCGGTGGTGGTCTGGCTGGGCTGGTTCTGGGCGCCGCTGCGCAACCTGATGCTGGTGGTGGCGGCCGTCTCGCTGCTCGCCATCCAGTCCTATGGCGGTGATCTGGCGCGTGCCGACCAGGTGTTCTGGCTCAAGTACTTCATCTCCAGCCAGTCGGCCATCCTGTGGATGAGCATGCTGTTCTTCATCAGCACGGCGTTCTACTGGGGCGGCATGCTCATCAAGGGCCAGAGCGACACGCTCGAACTGCTGGGCACACGCATGGCCTGGGTGGCCGTGACCATGGCCCTGGTCGGCACCATGGTGCGCTGGTACGAAAGCCACCAGATCGGCCCCGACATCGGCCACATCCCGGTGAGCAATCTGTACGAAGTCTTCGTCATGTTCTGCTGGATGACGGCGGTGTTCTACCTGTACTACGAAGCCCAGTACAAGACGCGGGCGCTCGGCGCCTTTGTGATGCTGGTCATCAGCGCGGCCGTGGGTTTCCTGCTCTGGTACACCCTGGTGCGCGAGGCGCACGAGATCCAGCCGCTGGTGCCGGCCCTCAAGAGCTGGTGGATGAAGCTGCATGTACCGGCCAACTTCGTCGGCTATGGCACCTTTGCGCTGGCGGCCATGGTGGCCTTTGCCTACCTGATCAAGCAGCAGGCCCAGGAAACCCGCTGGTACAAGCTCGCGCCCCTGTGGCTGCTGGGCATCGTGCTGTGCTTCGAGCCGCTGGTCTTCCGCAAGAGCCCCGAGGGCGGGCTGAGCGACTATTGGGCGATCTATTTCGGCATTTCGGCCCTGATCGTGGGCGGCATCCTGGCCCTGCGCGGCCGCATTGCCGAACGTCTGCCGTCATTCGAAGTGCTCGACGATGTGATGTACAAGTCCATCGCGGTCGGCTTTGCCTTCTTCACCATCGCCACCGTGCTGGGCGCCCTCTGGGCGGCCGAGGCCTGGGGCGGATACTGGAGCTGGGACCCGAAGGAAACCTGGGCCCTGATCGTCTGGCTCAACTATGCGGCCTGGCTGCACATGCGCCTCATGAAAGGCCTGCGCGGCACCGTGGCGGCCTGGTGGGCGCTGGTGGGCCTGGGTGTGACGACCTTCGCCTTCCTCGGTGTGAACATGTTCCTGAGCGGCCTGCACAGCTACGGCGCACTCTGAGCCACTGCCCTTGAGCCCCGCGCTCTGCAAGGGGCACCGAAAAGGACCACAATGCACACGCCTTGAGTGCAGGAGGTCCTTTCATGCTGATCCGTTCTTCCGATGCCGGTTTCGTGCATCCTGTGGCCAGTGAGGTTACGCCGCGTGCTGTCTTCGAGTCGCGCCGTACCGTGCTGCAACACATCGCACTGGGCGCTGCCGGTCTGGGCCTGGCCGGCTGGGCCGCACGCGATGCCCGGGCGCAGATGAAAGGCCCGGGTGTGCTGGCCTCTTTGCCTGCCACGCCGTCTGCCGTAGCGGGCGCCCAGGTTCTGGACAGGCCCACCGACTACAAGGACGCCACCACCTACAACAACTTCTACGAGTTCGGCACCGACAAGTCCGACCCGGTCCGCCGCGCCCACACCCTCAAGACCCAGCCCTGGACGGTCGAGATCGAAGGTCTCGTCAGGAAGCCGGGTCGCTATGGTCTGGAAGACCTGCTCAAGCTCAGCGCGATGGAAGAGCGCATCTACCGCCTGCGCTGCGTCGAGGGCTGGTCGATGGTGATTCCCTGGATCGGCTATTCATTGGCCGAACTGATTCGCCGCGTGGAACCGCAGCCCGGTGCGAAGTTCGTCGAATTCGTGACCCTGGCCGACCGCGAAACCATGCCTGGTGTGCGTGGGGGTGTGCTGGACTGGCCCTATGTCGAAGGCCTGCGCATGGACGAGGCCATGCATCCCCTGACCCTGCTGGCCTTTGGCATGTACGGCGAGGTGATGCCCAAGCAAAACGGCGCGCCCATGCGCCTGGTGGTGCCCTGGAAATACGGCTTCAAGAGCGCCAAGAGCCTGGTCAAGATCCGCTTTGTGGACAAGCAGCCGGTCTCGTCCTGGGAAAAAGCCGCGCCGCAGGAATACGGCTTTTATTCCAACGTCAACCCCAACGTGGACCACCCGCGCTGGAGCCAGGCGACCGAGCGCCGTATTGGCGAGGACGGGCTGCTGGCCAAGAAGCGCAAGACGCTGATGTTCAACGGCTACGAAGCGCAGGTTGGCCAGCTGTATGCCGGCATGGATCTCCGGAAATTCTTCTGAGCATGCGCGGCTGGCTGCGCACCCGCACGGCCTGGTGGGTGCTGCTGATCCTGGGTCTGCTGCCGCTGGCTGTGCTGGTCTGGCGCATCTTTGCGGAGCAGCTCGGCGCCAACCCCGCTGAAACCCTGATCCGCGCCACCGGCGACTGGACCTTGCGCGGCCTGTGCCTCACGCTGGCGGTCACGCCCCTGCGTGTGCAAATGGGCTGGCCCGAACTCGCCCGCTTTCGCCGCCTGCTGGGCCTCTTGACCTTCGGCTACGCCAGTCTGCACCTGCTGTGCTACGCCTGGTTCGACATGGGTCTGGATTGGGCGGATATCGTGCGCGACATTCCCAAACGTCCCTTCGTCCTGGTGGGCAGTATGGCCCTGATTTTGCTGACCCTGATGGCTGCCACCTCCTGGAATGGCGCCATCCGCCGAATGGGCGCACGCCGCTGGCAAGTCCTGCACCGAAGCGTTTATGCCGTCGCGGTGCTCGCCATCCTGCATTTCTGGTGGATGCGTGCCGGCAAGAACGATTTCAACGAGGTGTGGATCTACGGCCTGATCCTGGCTGCACTGCTGGGCTGGCGAATCTGGCGACGCAGCACCGCCAATGAGCTTGGAGGAGGCCGAGCCCAGGGCGACGATTTGTGACGCGAAGCGGCTTATGAGGAGTCCTGGGCTCGGCCTCCTCCAAGCGGGCTGATAC
>JACCDV011153658.1_pt1 | contig 10487 bp, 15 predicted proteins | sample 7446131 | NCBI WGS metagenome assembly JACCDV01 (sample SAMN15323448, study PRJNA562643) | freshwater metagenome | isolation source: river surface water | place: USA:Blue River Watershed | collected 2017-08-17
TCGTAGCTCTTCCGACCCTTCTCGTTAAGTCCTCCAGAAGGATCCTTGCCCTCTTTGCGTTGCCAAGCTGCGCTTGCCATTAGTCTTCCTTTGCTGCTTCCGGATCTTCATCGTCTGCAAGTGCGCCAAAGATTTCATTCTCGTCTTCAGCGCTAATTTCGCCATCGACGACATAAGCACGAGACAGCTCTTCGCTGATTTCCATCAGGCCGATAAAAGCAGCCATGGCTGCTGCCTGCCACACCTCAACACCAAACACGAATCCACCACCCAAAGTGCCGGAAACTTTTAGGATGATGTATGCGAGTGCTCGCTTGCTAATGCGCTTTACGTTCATTTTTTGACCTCCTGGCCACATGTTGGACAAATTGCTGGTTTTGCCTCTTTTTTTGTCGCCTTTGGAGATTTTTGACCCTCTACGTTGCCCGTAGAAGCCTTTTCGATCTGTGCCGATAGGTATTTGTACAAATCGAACACTGTGCCCGCAAATACGCCTTTAACGGTGTCTGAGAGGGTGGCATGTAAATGAGCCCCACTAGAGAAGCCTTCATTGCCCACTTTGCCAATAGTTTGCCCCATTTTGAGTTTATCGCCCACTTTTAGGGTTGGCTTGGTATCCATGTGGCAATAACCAACGTACATGATCTTCTTGTCGAAGCCTTTTACAGACTGAACGAGAACCCAGCCAAGAACCTTACTGTATTGAACAAGCATTACAGTTCCGCTGGAAACAGCAGGGATTGGAGTTCCGCGCTTTGGAGCCCAGTCAGTACCACGGTGTGGTTGAGTCTTCTTGCCCTTGATTGTGCGGATCTTCCCAAAGTGCCCAGTGAGCACCTTGTCAGAGAATGGGAGCATGAAAGTTGCCATCATTAACCTCTAATCACCGTAAATAATGCCGTTACCAAGCCTGAGATGCCAGACAGCAGGCTGGCTAAAACTACTTTTGGGACCCAGGCCCCCTCTGCCTGCGCCGTCTCTACCGCCCTCAACCTGTCCGGTACATCTGCAAGGCCATCCAGCCTCTCCAGGGTGCGTACCAGCAATCGCTCGTTGTCTAGCTGCTTGTCGTAGATAGTCTGCAGCGTAATCCGCACATGTGGCTGCTCTTCGGGCATTATGGGGTTCCACCGTCGATCGAGGTCTCTAGCGCAGTAAGACGAGTGTTCTGAGTGGTGTTAAGTGTGTCAATGCCGTCCAATCGAGAGGTCTGAGTGGTGTTCAGCGTCTCGATTGCGGTTAGGCGAGTGCCAGCATTAAAAGCCTCGATGGTGTCTAGTCGACCGTCTAGTGCGACATCTGCAGCTTCTAGGTTGTCTAGCCTGGTGTCGTAGTTGGTGTCAACAGACTCAAGGGCAGTCAAACGGGAGTTCTGAGTAGTGTTCAGAGTCTCGATTGCATCCAGGCGACCGTTCTGAGTGGTGTTAACACCCTCGATAGCCGTCAAGCGAGTGCCAGCGTTAAATGCCTCGATGGTGTCTAGACGGCCGTCTAGTGCGACATCTGCAGCCTCTAGGGCAGTTAGTCGCCCATTCTGAGTGGTGTTAAGGGTGTCGATGCCATCCAGTCGAGAAGTCTGAGTGGTGTTCAGAGTCTCGATCGCGTCCAAGCGACCGTTCTGGGTTGTGTTTACACCCTCAATGGCAGTTAGGCGAGTACCAGCATTAAAGGCTTCGATGGTGTCTAGTCGACCGTCTAGCGCAATGTCAGCAGCCTCTAGGTTGTCTAGTCTGGTGTCGTAGTTGGTGTCAACTGACTCAAGAGCAGTTAGGCGTGAGTTCTGAGTAGTGTTCAGGCTCTCGATGGAGTCTAGACGACCGTTCTGGGTCGTGTTTAGGGTCTCAATCGCAGTAAGACGAGTTCCAGCATTGAAAGCCTCAATGACGTCTAGACGAGTGTCCAGAGCCACGTCAGCAGCTTCTAGGGCTGTAAGGCGACCGTTCTGGGTCGTGTTCAGCGCCTCAATGCTGTCTAGACGACCGTTTTGAGTAGTATTCAGGCTCTCAATGTTGGTTAGTCGAGTGTTCTGGGCAGTGTTCAGGGACTCGATCGAGTTGAGGCGAACGCCCTGAGCAGTGTTAAGTTCCTCGACTAGAAGCACGCGTGCGTCATTATCTACGGCATAATCGTTGATCGTGTCGTAGTTAAAGTTGATAACCGATAGGTTAACTACCTCACCTTGCTCAGGCTTGAGCAGGTTTAGTGGCGCATCACCTGTGCTTGGCATTTACAACCTCTTACTGGGCTAGGTTCTTCTTCTTAGGTGGCATGCCCTTGACCGCTGGCAAGTTTGACCTGGTTCCGGTGTCTCCGACGCGCGCAGGTAGCTTGTACTCTAGTCCAGCAGCTACTGACCCCGCAGGGGTCTTTTTAGCCGCGCTAGCGGCTCGCGATAGTGCATTTTTCATAGCGTCCACCTTGGATGCTGAAGCCTGCTTCTTCATGGCAGCGTCATTCATGCCGCTTCGCTTCTTAGCCTTGGCAGCGGCAGCCATACCTTCCTTGGTGTAAGGGAAGTCTTGTCCGTTTACGTTTGGCATATTTCCTACTCGACTGGGTTTCCGTAGCGGGATTCCGCTACACGCTTTTTGTGAGCTGCTGCGCTCTCTCCTGGCCTGCGAGCCTCGGCCTTCTCAGCCTGCGCCTTACGAGAGGCGAGTTCACGCCTCAACGCCCTCACCTTAGCCATTTTCTTCATGTGCTCTGACTTTGCGCTGTCAGCCATGTTAATCCTCAACTATTTCGGCCTCTACGGCGAGAGGCACGTTCCAACGGTTAGCTGCCTCGGATACCGCGGCTGAGATTTTCTTCAGAGCCTCAGGATCTTCAACATGCTTTTCTACAGCATCTATCATAGCAGAGATGACCCGTTCATACTCTGCAGTCTGCCCCTTTGCGGACGGGTCGTAATAACCAGTTATTGCCAGCAAGTATTTAATAGCATCGTTATTGCCAGCTTGTGCCCTGTTGGCGAGCGCCGTCAGTGCAGCAGGCACGCTCGACTTCAGCAGATCTTCGCTAGTTTTGCCGTAAATACGGGCGAACATAGGCTGTTTTAGCCAGCCCTGCCACTGTGCCCAGCTGATTCCAAGCTTCTTCAGGCGCTGGAACGGGTCTAGCGACATCGACTGGTCTGTCATGACCGTCAGGGCGTAAGCCTGCTCTGCCGTGATGCCTACTGGGACTTCGGCGGGGATTCCCCTGGCTTCGAGGGCGGTTTTGAATTTGGGAGTGGCAAGAAGTCCAGTGAGAACAGGGATAGATAGAGAGCGGTCTTGCTCATAGATCGTCCTCGGTTCAATCGGAAAACCTCGTGAATGAGCCAGCCATGCAGCGTTAATTGCTCGTTCAAATAGGAGTTGCTCCGGAGCCTTGCGGCCCTTCTTCGCGTTAGTCTTCCCATATATGGCAACTCCTGACGGGATTATTGTATCTAGTTCTTGTTCGTCGGACATGGTGGCAAGCTTTCTAGTGCAGATAGGTATTCTTCGCTTAGTCCTAGCTGGGACGACAGGGCATGCGCCAGGGTGTCTGGCATGCCGCCGACGAACTGGTTTCGCTCGTACTTTGCGACGGTCAGGCGGTTGATGCGGAGCACTGAGGCAAAGTGCGTCGGGTTCTCAGACAGCTCGATTCGCCAGTCCTGGAACGATGGGTATAGGTCATGGAGCGAGTCGGCTGGAAGTGAAATCAAAGCCTTCCACCTCGGCGGCAGCGTGGTCGGCAGCGCCTCTTTCCAATCGTCTACCTTTTTGTTCAGCTCCTCTGGGGTGTAGCCGGACATCCTGGCCAGCACCTGGACTACCTTCTTGTTCGGCTTTTTCGTGCGACCTTCCTCGATCTGGGAAATCGTCGCTCGCGATACTCCTGCTAGGCGGGCAAGCTCCACCATCTCCAACCCGTGCATACGGCGGAGGATCCGTAGCGGGTGCGTCTCGTAATTTGGCATGTCAAAAGTATAACGGAAATGATACGCATATAAGCATCACGAAAAAAAATTTTGGACAGGGGGCATGAGATGATACGCAAGTCAAAATTGTACTGGCTCTAGCGAGTGAATCGTTTACACAGTGACTCAGTGATTGGGGGTTCAACATCAAGCGAACCCTTATCCCGTGGGGGTTTTGGGGTGGGGGTCAAATTTTTTTGACAAAACCCTGTGTAAAAGCCAATCTGGTAGGGTCCCAGAACGACCCATGTCCTCTGGGAGGGCACGCATACATAGGCACACGTATGCCCAGGTGTACGTGAACTGTCTATGAGCCCGTGTCCATGTTGACGACATTCGTCATGCCAGCCAGGTATGGCGTCTAGGAAACTCCGGTCGTCAAGGTGACTATGCCTTACGAGGACAAGCTACTAGGGCTTCAACTGTAGCTAGTTAGCACTTACTAATAGAAAGGTAAAGCAATGACTTCATTGTCTATTGCGGAGATCTTCGCAGCTCAGGCTGCCAAGGTCTCTAACAAGTCGAGCAGCAAGCCGAAGACCCTCAAGGGTGAGAGGTCTGCTGCTAAGGCCGAGGCTGTCAAGGCTCTCGCTATCCAGCACATCTGCCAGACCCCTGAGTTCGACGAGCTCGAGATGGTCTGCGCTGTATGTGAGGAGTGGGAGAGCAAGCAGCTCCCCGACGCACGCCGCACTTGGAACCCACCCATGAACTTCAACGCATGGGCCAAGGCTAAGTACGGCATGCTCTTCTCCTCTCAGCAGTCTGCTGAGAAGAAGGGCTTCACCGACATCGTCGAGGCGTACTCTGAGTACGTCAACTCGGTGTTCAACGAGCCTGCTAACGAGCACCTGCTCGAGCGCATCGTTCGTCGTGAGGTTGCCAAGCAGCGTCAGGGCAAGAACGACCTAGGTCTTCTGGGCTACTCGCCAGAGGACATCGTCTCACTAGCACTATGGCGTGCCTACGTCAACGTGCTAATCGACGCGGTCGTAGCTGACCTCGACCTAGACTGGGATGCAGCTACCATCAAGGCAGCACGTGCTACCATGCGTGACTACCGCAGTGGTGCTGAGCTGTCTCGCATTGCTCAGTTCGACCAGTTCACTCGCTACGTCTTTGACGAGAAGCGAGGCAAGCGCGGTGGCCTTCGTCGTCAGACGATGGCAGCTCCTGTCCGCAACGCACGTACTGGTCTCGAGCTTCGCGAGATCATCCTACGCTCCGAGTTCTACCGCAACCACGCAGCTGAGTTGCTCCCAACCGCAGGCGCTGTCTACCGCGAGGTAGGCAAGGTCTACCGCGAGGGATTCAAGCAGTTCAACCGCGTCCTCGAGGGTCTAACCCCAGAGGGTGTGTTCTCTGAGTCGCTTGTCTACGACGCAATCCAGGTTGGCGACTTGCTCGTCAACAGCGCCGAGTCCGAGTACTTCAACAAGTACGAGCTCGACGAGATCAAGGTCGACCGCGCTGAGATGCTCCAGGAGTACCTCAGCAAGGCTGAGCTCGGCAAGGCTGAGAGCAACGCTGTTGCGTTTGTTCACTGCCTCACCGAGGGCTACTCGCTAACCGAGCTCGAGTCTGAGCTTGGCAAGCCTCGCTTCGACCGCATCTACAAGGACGCTCTACAGCTGTTCGCAGCTTAGGCGTCCTAACCCACCTGCCCCCCAGCAATGGGGGGCGGGTGCACCCACCTTACTAATAGAAAGATACTGAAATGATGAACACCTTTCACGGTCCAGTTCGCTGCGACCACCTGCACTTCTACGGCAACCCTGTAGATGTGATGAAGGCACTACACGTTAGCTTTGCTCAGGCAGAGCTAAAGATCTGGGAGTGGGCACGCCTCGACTTCCAGATGGAGCAGCTTAGCCGCGAGATTGACCAGGTTGAGCTCGAGATCAAGCTTCTTTCTCTCGAGATCGACGAGCTGTTCAACTACTAGGAGAGAGCCCCCGCTTCGGCGGGGGCTTTTTCCTTCGCATAGAAAGGAAACGACTGGAAAGTCTCTGCCCCTGCCCCTGCCCCCTGACCTGCCACCATTCGCCTTACCTATTGACAAGGGCAGTATAACCTTGTCGCAATAGCCCTAGCACAATGCCACCGCCATACGGCGTGGGCGTGGTGCGTGGGGCTTGCCTACGGAGCAGGGGCAGTGGCACTTCCCGCGGGCGGAACTACCTGCCACCATTCGCCTTAGTTATTGTCGGTGACAAGGCGAGAAAAATGCCTTACATCGCAAATCGCTCGAGAAAGGAGCATTGAAATGAGCAGGTTCAAGAATTGGGCCGAAGCTCGTGAAGCAGTTGTAGCAACTGCGTGTCCGGAGTGCTGGACAACCATTAGCCCGAGGTATACCTTGTGGCACAGGTTCACTGAGCATGGCGTTGCCCTGCCCGCTGGCGTAACGCCAGAAATGGCAAAGCCTAAGCACCACGAACTCTATGTCGATGGTGAGCTAGTATCTATCGGACATGTGAGCGATGGCTATGGCGACTAGGGCTGAACTAGCTGAGCTCACTCAGCAAGCTATGCGTATCGCTGGCTACCTTGACTTGGCTCACGCCATCGTAGACGGAGCAGACAAGTGAATAGCTTTCTCTGGATCTTCGGAGTAGCCACTATCTGCCTATGTTTCATCATGCTGGGCGTGTAGCGCGACCCATGAGCTATTGAAAATCATTTTCAATAAGGTGACAGCGTGGTGACACCACTTTCCACAACCCCGTCAGTCATGTCGTGACGACATATCGAGCTCCATCGAGCTCCATCGGTAAAAATTACCGAAGTGACAGCATGACAGCGTTTTTGGAAAAGTTTCAGATATAAGCACCATTTACCCCTATATCTAGAGATATTTCAAAAGTTACCAAAAACGCTGTCACTGCTGTCACCTAATCAGACTTCGGCTCCATTACTGGGCAAAGTAGCCCATTGAGCCTGTGGATAACCCCAATTTCCATGACAGAGTTATCCACAACCTCGGCAGTTGTATACCGAAAAAGTAACAAACGGCGGAGAAATACAGATGTATCACAAGTTATCCACAGGTTTTGCCTGTTCGGGTGCTTGTGAATGTAGCAGGACAAGTGGGTTCGGCGGGTAGAAATGCCCTTGCCACCATTTGCCTTTACAAGTGTTGCTTGCTTACGCAAGTGGCAATAAGTGCTGGCAACCGCCAGTGCTCCGAACATACGAGAAAGGTATGGAGATGACTCTTGTTGCTGACGACATCGTGTCAAGCAAATCAGATTCACTCGCCGCTACTTTTCACTGGAACATGACCAGGTATCGTCAGACCAACATCCAGACATATGGCAAATCGCCCATTGACATGGATCAGGTCAAAGCAGAGCTCAGCGATGTCAGATCCGAAGAATCTGCCACGCACACAGCCCGATACATGATGGCCAGTGTGAAGCACGCTGCTTACCTTGCGGCTAACTACAAGGAACTATTCCTTCCATTAGCCAAGGGTGAGCACACCATAAGCGTCAAACATGACGGCTTAGAGACCTATTGGTCGCCCGAACGACTCGATGGCGTTATCGGCGTTAGCGTGGATGCGTTCACCAGACTTGTCGCTGGGCATCTAACTCCGGTTGAATCTAGCGTTCATGGTTATAGTGACCGCTACAAGGTCTTCGACTTTGTCGAGTCGCGACTGAACCCCAGCTATACAGGCGACCCCAATGTATCCACACTTAGTCGTGCTGTCTGGATGGCTAAACGCAACAAGCTTGTAAGTGAGCTGTCTGCCTTTACCAAGGGCGAAGTCGGCTCTAAGAACGGCAAGTATTTCTATTATGTTCATGTCGGTTACACCGATATCATGGATTTCACCGTAGCAGCTAGGGTTGCCAAAGCCTTCGACAACTACAACACCTACAAGCCCTCTATCTATGACATGAAGGCTAACCGTCAGGCGTTGCTCGAAGACCAAGCCAACCACTTCGCTTCTCAAGCCAATATCAGGCGCGAGCTGGCGAGTAGAAAGTTCGCGACCTTCTGGAATGACCTCAAGTCATCCGCCCTTATCCCGACCGTATCGCAAGCGACTGCTGAGTGGGCAACCATCCCGCTCAAGGCTGCCGGTATCGAGACCTCACGAACATGGGGTATCGAGATCGAGACAGTTCGTGCCAACGAGACATCTCGACCAGCGGGCTGGGAATCTAGGCATGACGGCTCGCTACCCGAAGGCGACTCAGCGGACTGCTCGTGTAGTTGTGACGAGTGCGATGACAATGACCACTGTAACGACCGCGACTATTGCTACGAATCAGGAGAGTATACGCCAAGCGGTCAATACTCTCGTGAGTTCGTGTCGCCCATCCTCAGACATTTCAACAGCGATGGTCTACGCAGACTATGTAACGACCTCGGCACTGACGATGACGAAGACGGCTCGGCTGGCATCCATGTCCATGTCGGTGCTAAAGACCTGACCGTTGCCGATGTAACCCGACTACTTGTCGCTTACTCGGCTGTCGAGCGGTTCATGGAGCCACTGCTACATCGTAAGGAACGTAGCTATTGTAAAGAAACCACCACCGACACACTTCGTTGGTGGCTTCGCAAGACTAAAGAGTATGCTCACGCTAACTCTGACGATATCCCGCTTGCTATCGACTTCGTCTACGATAACCAAGCGTCTCCGCTAGGTCGCTATGTCGATGTCAACCTCCACTCACTCCAAGCTCATGGCACTATCGAGTTCCGTAGCATGGGTGCGTGGTATGACTACGCACATCTTGTCCGATGGGCATGGTTCGCTCGTGAGATGGTCAATGTATCCAAACTAGGTATTGACCAACGCGAATGGACATCCTGTCGTTCGATTACGGATGTAATCTCATTACTCCGCAAATACGGCTCAGAGATGCCTACAAACCATCTCTTTGACGAGTTAGACAGCAACCAACTAATTGCTGAACGGTAATTATCAGATAGGGCGGGGCAGGTAAACACTGCCCAGCCCGTCGGATAGAACAGAAAGGAGCACTTATGTGCGGAATTGCGGGCTTTAGCCTGTCAGACAAATCTAGAATCAACGCCAGGCAACTATCCAATGCCTTGTTGACCGCTATCGAAGATAGAGGCTACATGGCATCGGGCTTCGGCTTCCATCACAACGGCATACACGGCTATCATTCAGCCGCTAAGCCCGGCTCATCGCTGTCACTCAAGCACATGCCACGCAAAGCCAAGACGGTTATCCTACACACTAGGCTTGCCACTCATGGCTCTGTCGATGACAATCGCAACAACCACCCTGTGACATCGCCCGATCTAAATATCGCCCTTGTCCACAACGGCGTTATCTACAACCACCAGCAAGTTCGCAAGACCATTACAGGCAACTTGCCGCCTGTTGATACCAGCGTGATACCAGCCTTGCTCGAGCAGCATGGTCTACAAGCCATTGACCAACTTGACGGCGATGCTGCTATCGCATGGCTCGACAAGCGTGACCCTAACATGCTTCACCTTGCTAGGTATCAGCACTCACCACTCACTATGGCTCAACTCGAAGACGGCTCGTTTGTCTTTGCCAGCACCGAGGCATTGTTGTGGCGTGCTCTTATCCAACTAGACCTTGCCCCGACATGGATGTATACCGCTAACGAGTTGGAATACTTCACCATCCGCTACGGTGTCATGCTCAGCAAGGAGATGTTGCCTGCTCCGAAGGACACTGGCTATCGCTGGGATTACAGTTACTACCGTCACCAGACATCTGGCGCGAAGGGCAGTGATAACATTCCCAGCTACGTGCCAGGTTACGGCTGGGATGACGAATGGGACTATGACGACATAGCCGAGTTCAATGCTTGGAACGATAGTTTCGACCAGCCACAATACAAGTCAACGCTTCACACCACATTCTGGACCGAAATCCAAGAGGAGCTATCACCTCGCCCTGACACCCTGTATTACACCGAAGACGAACGCGACCTATGGGTCAACGAGCTATACATGCTCGCCGATGACCCTAGCGTTCTGCTCATTGACTACGGTAAAGTCCTCCCTAATGGTGAGCTTGTCTCCACCATGAACGATGACTCCCAACTGTTCTAACAACTTGGGGTAGCCCTATCCCCCCCCCTTTTGCTCCGGGGCTACCCCAACCAACTCAGGACATCTACCTCCTCCCTTCCCCCCAATTTGCTCGGGAGGTAGGTGTTCTGTTATGCTCTCCACCGCTGGTTCTTTCCCCCCTTTCTCCCAGCGGTGGGGAGCCCCCTCGAATAGAAAGTACCAGCACAACTAAGGAGAGCTATGACGCTGCTTGCCAAACCTAGGATCGAAGATCCGGATGAAGTAATCGGAGTAGAGTGCGTCTTCAATCGTGAGCTAACTGCCGATGTTGACAAGAACCAGCTGTTCTTTGTGCTTAGCGAGGATGTCCGCAAGAAGTTTGACATCGACTATGACTTAGGCGAGATGCTTATCTACTCGCCATACTTTGAGCCAGACCTCGGCTGTATGTGGGTGGCTCAGACAATCGACTTCGACTTTGTCGAAGCAATATAAA
>JACCDV010503623.1_pt1 | contig 10486 bp, 7 predicted proteins | sample 7446131 | NCBI WGS metagenome assembly JACCDV01 (sample SAMN15323448, study PRJNA562643) | freshwater metagenome | isolation source: river surface water | place: USA:Blue River Watershed | collected 2017-08-17
GATAAACAGAGCGATCATACAACAAATAACTCAACTTGATTCCTCCGTGAATGCGAAAAAAATTATGATTTTCAAAAGTAGAACCTCTCCATCTGAACTCCAATGGAAAATCTACTAGTAATTGGGAAAATTTATTGTTAGAATAGGACGTTGCATCCGTTAAAATAGTGTAAACAGGTACGCCATTTGCAGTGGTGATTCCGATATTTTGACTATAATTATTGAATGTCAAACCCAATCCAGGTGCAATGGCAAGATTTCTATTTGTATTGAGCGGCATGTCTCTCAAGAAACCCGCCGAAAAACCTGTAGAGAATTTATCGTTAGCAAAATCGTTTGGTGCATTTTTTAATAAATTATACGTTACCCCAATATAAAACTGATCTTCTCGATACAGGGAATCGATTTTTGTAGTCGACGAAAGGGCTGTATTAGGATTTTCTTGTGCTAAAGCAGCAAAGTAAGAAAATAAGAATACTACAAAGAAGATTGTTTTTTTACTATTGAATGGTAGCGTTTTCATTGATAGTTGGATTGGATTCTGAACAAAGATACTACTTTTCAGTTGTCGGTTGTCGGTTCAAAATTCGTTATTCCAAGTTCAAATGTTGAATATTGAAATCAATGCATTTAATACAAGCGTTCTATGGAGAGAAAATTATTATTATATCCAGATCCAATTATCATAATCACTCTATAAACTCTATTATTTGTTCTGTCAAATATTATATAGGTAGCCATATCACCCATTGTTGTAAAGTTCCATCCCCAAGGGGAGCCGGAAGGTGTTGTGTTATAGGTAATATTGTTTGCAGAATTACCTGAACCGCCACCCGCAGCACCATACGTACCTGAGATATCGCAAATAAAACTTCCTGAAACAGTTGCTATACTCAATCCACGACTACCGCCAGTTGTAACAGAAACTTTTAAGTTATCCAATGTAAGGAAAGAACCCGCATTAAATACACCCGCAACTTTAACCGACACATTCCCACCAGGATCACCAATAGTTAATTTTCCAGTAATCTCTACGTCTCCAGGGCTTGTTATTGACATCGCACGGGTGGATCCACTTGTAATAGTATTATTTGCAGTACCATTAGACAAATAAAAATCAATGGCATTATTTGTTGGCCCTGCATTATGTCTCGTGTGAATTAATTGGGCATACTGATTAGTTCCTGCAGCACTTCCGGCCCAACCTAACCGAATTTGTGCATTATCATTAAAGGTAGCTGCAGCATCTCCATTTTTTAATACCAAAGATGGTGTACTGGTAGTGTTTACTAAACTCAATGTATTGGCTTGAACGGATCCATTTACCTCTAATGGTACTGATGGAGTAGTAGTCCCAATCCCTACTTTCCCTGTTGTATTATACACATTGGCACCCCCAAATACCCAAGGGTTGACAATAGCCGATGAACCTATTTGTTGAATCGTTGCCCAAGCACTTGAATAACTGCTAGCAGGATTTGGAGGATAGGCAATAACACCACCACTAACAGTTAATACTCTAAGATAAACCGTTGTATTTGAAGTTGGGGTATAAAAAACTACCGCTTTGTCTTGGGGTGCATCGGTATATGCATTCCCTGCTCTCATTACCGTTCCAATACTCCCTCCTGAAAGCAAGGTATTGGTACTATCTACCCACCCATAGTAAGCATACCCCCCTGATGTACCTCCTAAGGCAGCTTCGAGTTTATACGTTTTATTAGCAAGTAAGTTAAATCCTCCACTCGTTAAAGTAATCCCCACTCCCGATGACGTATTAAAAATAATATTTCCCGCTGAAGATAGCGATTGAGTAGCAGACAAAGAAGCTTGAACATAATCAACGGATTGATCTGGTGATACCGCTGTTGCAATAGTAGACCAGCTCGCACCATTCCAATAATAATAACCCGCTTGTAATCCTACTGATCCTACATTATAAACTAACAAACCTACAGCAGGGGATGGAATTGTTGCTGCGTCAGTTACACTTGTTAAGGTTACTCGTGGTGGCAAAAATCCTTTGTTAGTGGCACTCACTTCTAACTTTGCCGATGCGTCAGGCGTGGTAGTACCAATACCCGTTTGAGCTTGCATTTGTAATGCAATTAAAATCAATACTGCTACAACTATTTTTTTCATAAATCTATAATTATCTTACCCAATACCAAATGACCCCTGGATCCGTATTCGTAGAAGTTCCACCAGAGGCATCTGAAAGCCAAGGCGATGGCGAATAATATTGATTATTTGCAACCATGGTACCCCACCAGTTTCCCGTGCCGGAAGACAAAGTGATATAGCCAGTTCCAGAACCCGTTGTATTACTATACCATGGCATTCTTTGTGAAATACCATTATTTGCTGTATTGTAATTCCAGCTTCCAAATTTGGTATTGATTGTTATATCCGTTTGAGTATTGTCTGTTTTTACAAAACTATAATTCCCATTGGCGGTCCAAATCCCTCCAAAACTTCGTCTACTACCAGCATCGATCATGTATTGAAATCCGCTTGATGATTTTTTGATATAATCAGCCCAACCAATGATGGAATAACTTGAAGTAGCGGTGCTTATTACCTCTGAATTGGTTGTAAAAGGAATTTGAGTATTGTATGCAATCGCATTAGCATAGGTCCAAACAGAATTGGATGAATTCTTCAAAATCAAAGTCCAACCACCCCCATCGGTGGTCATATCTGCATAAATTTTAAAGGGGTTTCCGCTATTGATATTGGCATTTTTGATCCAATAAAATCCATCGGTTGAACTGGGATAATCCTGTTTGATTTGGTAGGCACTTGTAGAGGCTGTTTGTGGAATCAATCCGTCTTTTTCAGCATAAAATCGTGATTTATTGGCATTGAAATTATTGGTAATTTCTTGTTGCGTTAATTCTCTATTGTACATTTTAAAATTGGCCACATTCATATTCATTCTCCAGTTAAAATCATTACGCCAACTGGAAATTCTACCCGCACCTGAATTAAAGTTTGCATTGGCAGTATTAAATGTTCCATACACTTGATTCATTGTCTGGCTCTCTCCATTTACATAAATTTTATTATTGGTTTTAGCACCAGCATTCATCACAAAAACAAGATGCCTCCATCCACCAACAATCCCTAATAAGTCAACTTGTGAACTATTTACGCCTTGTAAGTCTCCTGCTGAAGTATTGTACCCAATATTACCACCACTAGTCCATACATCGTATAATCCAAATCCAAAATACATCCCAACTGGAGAAGTTAATGAATTTGTTTTTACCCACATCTCAACAGTAACCACATTGGTATTTCCAATATTGGCTGTAAAATCAGCATAACTTGAAGTTCCATTAAATACAATAGAACCACCATTAGCCGAGTTAAAGGTAGTGGAAGTTAAAGTAACATTAGATCCATTCCCTGACAAATCATTCCAAGTAGTTCCTGAACCACTATAACTTGCGGTATTGCCCGCGTCTAAATGCAACACCAATCCGGAATTTGAAATACATGTGATTGAAACACTTCCGTCAGTAGTGGTATTGGGCGTTCCAAATGAATTAATTCCAGAAATAGATTTGGTTGAGCCACCACCACCGCCGCCATTTGCTGCACCACCTCCTGCTCCGCCACCGCCACCATAAAATCCGCCGCCACCGCCGCCAGCACCTTGCCAAATAGTACCAGACCCACCTGTACCACCATTAATTCCATTTCCGTCAGCCCCATTTTGAGCTGGTGCATTATCAAAAGCATATCCTCCAACACCTACTGAGGTGGTTGAAGCTCCATACCCATATTGATATCTAGATGAAACAGGATAATTAGTCGAACCTTGTCCATTTGCGGCTATAGTCCCATTTGAATTTAAAGCAGCGCCACCATTATAACCTGTTGACCCTCCAGTTCCACTACCTCCTCCTCCTCCTCCAGCAATGACTAAAGCATTAGTATTTGTAGGTGAATTAGAAGTAAAAACACCTGACAAACCACCACCAGCTGCTCCGAAAGCTGCTCCGCTATTAGCAAGACCACCATTCCCAGCAAAACCATATTTAGCCGTAGCCGACTGTCCTGGATATCCTCCTACGACGATGTATAAAACTTGTCCAGGAGTCACATTAATTGTAGTTGTAATGTTAGCCCCAGCACCTCCTATTTGACCTCCACCTCCAGTTCCTCCCATAGCGCCAATGGCATTGACTTGAATAGCGGTAACTCGATTAGGCACTATAAATTGTTGCAAAGCACCAGTGTATTTATAAGAATAGGTAGTGGGTAATTGGGGTTTTTTTACCGCTAAATTTTGAAATGCTGATTGCGCATTCAACAGCATTGAACAAAAAAATAATACTACTATGAATTGTTTTTTTTTCATTAATAAATAGTATCACCAAAAACATATCCAGTAGTAGTGCTATTCATCACTAAACCAATCACGCTATTGGTTGCTCGAGTACTTAACCCGCTTGCTGAGTTTAATGTGGTTCCTGATCCTACAAATGTGATGGTACCCGTACCGGTTTGTATCAATTGGCAACTAAAGCCAATGGGTAAACTAGGAACTGTAACCGTTACTGTTGATGCCGAACTTATAAAAAACAGTTTATTGTTGTCTGTAGCAGCCAAACTAAACGAAGCGGTTTTGGTAGCATCAATGACCAGTCCGCCCGCAATTTGAACCCAAGCGGAACCATTCCAATAGTAATAGCCTGGGACCACGTTGTTAGGAGCGCTACCCGCAGTAGCTGTATTGTAAATTAACAAGCCCGCTGCCGAAGCAGCTGTTCCTGTGATAGGAGAAAAGGCATTTGTAGCCGTTAATGCCACTCTTGGAGGCAAAAATCCCTTATCTGTAGCCGCTACTTCTAATTTTGCTGAAGCATTTGGCGTAGTAGTGCCAATACCCGTTTGGGCATTGCTCTGCCAAATACAAAATACCGTTACCACAATAATTAAGATTCCCTTTTTCATGATTGTATTATTTCAATTTGGCTTCTAATTGGAGTAATCGTGCTTCCATATCGGCTTGTTGCTTTTTCAAGGCTTCAATTTCGGCTTGTTGGGACTGAATCACTTTTAATGACAAGGCGTGTAAGGCTTGGTAATTCACTGATTTGGTTTGCATTTCATCGGTCCCCGTATTCACCATTTCAGGAAAAAGAGTTTCCACTTCTTGAGCAATTAAACCGTATTGCAATTTTGTATCTCGAGATCGATCTTGATTCCAATAATAACTTACCGGTCTTAATTGCAAATACTTTGCAATTAAATCATTCGTAATGGTAGCAATAGTGTTTTTTAATCTTTTATCAGATCTTGCAGCCAATGTATTGTAATAAATTCCAGCACAAGAAAAATCAAAAGTAGCTAAGCCGCCTCCCCAACCCGAGGGCCAATCTGTCACATAAGTTCCCGCACTAGCCGGAATGATAACTCTAGATTGGCCTGTTCGATTGATGATAATGGCATTATTAGTAGCAGTAGTATTAAAATCCCAACTCGTATTTAAAACCATTTGATCGGTAGGATTATTAATCCCCATACTATACCCAAAGGCGCCATTCACATCCAAACTATAAAATGGTTTGCCACTTCCGGTTCCCGCCGTTCTAACATTTACAGTGGAATTGGCTGTGGAAGCAGCATTATTAGTATTATAGACATAAATACTCGGACTTGACGTACTTCCAGGGTTTCCAAATGTGTTTCCGTTTTCTATATGTAATGATGTAGCAGGACTTGAAGTCCCTAAACCCACTTTTCCATAAGGATCAATTCGCAATCGCTCAGTGCCTAACGTTCGCATTACAATAGTACTACTCATATCAGCTACTGTTGAATACCCAGATAAATCGATAGAAGATTGCGTATTTGTACTAGATCCACCACCTGCCGATAATCGTAAGAATCCATCATCTGATGCATCTGACTGAGCTGTACCTCCACCGCCTGCGCCTACGCCCCTAATTTCGTAACTACCCACACTCCCTGAATTTAGAGCAGGTCTTGTTGTTGCATTTCCAAAACCAGTGGCAATTCGAATGCCTCCACCTGCAATATTGAGTCTAGCAGTAGGCGATGTGGTTCCAATTCCTACATTTCCTCCATTAGGGTTTAATAACAAATTATAATAAGTACCATAAGCCGATTTTGACCTAGCTTGCAACCAAGAATAAGTAGAAGACGAACTCAATCCAAAGTCCAACACATGACTTCCAGTCGTTCCACTCAAACGAAAGTGGCCATTAGCCGCAGCACCCGAAGTAGCCGGATCCGCCGTAGCGGCTTCGACCTGAAATTTATTTACCGGTGCAATAGTCCCAATACCCGTTTGGGCAGTACTAACCAATCCTAAAAGCAAAAATAAAACACCAAAGTATACTGAATTTCGCATCCTATTAATTATTTAATCTCTTTTTAATTAATTCCTCTAAATCACTCACACGCTTGTCTATGGCTTCTTTCTCTTTTTGTAATTGTTGGATTTGTTGTGCTTGATTTTTAATAATTTCGTCTTGTTCTTGAATGGCTTTCACTAAAATGGGGGTTAATACGCCATAATCCACCCCTTGTGGAATCACCTTGCCATTGGTATCCACTGCATCTTTTTTACCTACGACCATATAGGGTAAAATTTCCTGTAATTCATGCGCCATTACTCCATACATTCTGGAGTTATTTGCTTTCCAAGCAAAGTCATAGGTTTTAATTTTGTTGATAAGGTCAAGTCCGTTGTAATTTTTCAAGTCGGTTTTTAAACGATAATCAGAAGTCGTATTATAGGTAACACCTGAGCCATTATTAGCGGCAACCACTTGCCCAATGGTATTTCCTTGTTTTTGAAATATTAAAAATTCATGATAATTAGGGCCCCAGTTTTGATCGGTATTCGCATTTAAAATGACCATCCCATTGTTGTCTGATGTGGTACTTTCAACATAAACAGTTGTATTGTCAGTACTCTGTACATGCAATTTTCTACCCGGCGAAGCGGTGCCAATTCCAAAATTTCCATTATCCCTAATAGTAGCCCCTTTAGTCTCTCCAGAATTGCCGGGAAAAAAACGCAATCTAGGATTGTTGGCATCTGATACTTGATCTATTACCCATGTTTGAGCCGCAGGAGAAGTGGTTACGGGAGCTGGCCTGAAATCTATTTCTGCTCCTTCTACACCAGTTCCCGTTGTAGTGGGGTTTAATACTAAATATCCTGGAACTGAACCGCTAGTAGCACCTATTTCTAAGGTGGCACTCGGAGAATTGTTCCCTATCCCAACATAACCTTGCGAAGTGATGGCCATTCGTTGTTGCACCGTAACCGTAGCGCCTGTTGTATAAGAAGTCGAGGAGGTACCAAAACTTAATCTCCCTATGCCTGGTTCTAATCTTATTTCGGCAGGGTAACTTGTAAGTAAGGCCTTATTCGAACCCGGACTCCAGCCCAAACCAATCACCTTATCCCCACCATCATGGAAAGCCATAGAGGAGCCTATAACCAGTTTATCATCAGGAGAAAAATTTCCAATACCAATATTCCCCCCATTGGGATTTAAAAGTAAATTATAATAAGTGCCATAAGCTGATTTTGACCTGGCTTGCAACCAAGAATAGGTACTTGAACTACTCAATCCAAAATCCAAGACATGACTTCCTGTAGTACCACTCAAACGAAAGTGGCCATTAGCCGCAGCGCCCGAAGTGGCTGGATCTGCCGTAGTGGCTTCGACCTGAAATTTATTCACCGGTGCAGTGGTCCCAATACCCGTTTGGGCAGCACTAACCAATCCTAAAAACAAAAATCCTAAAAATAGCTTTCTCATCTTATCGTATCCAAATTTGGTGTAAAGTATTGTTTTGATATCCATTTCCCGTATTAGCTGGATAGTCATCCATTTCCCATCTATATGAGTTTCCTCTAATACCCCAGTGATTAGCAGCACCTATCCAAAAAGGAAATTCGGTCATTGCATAATCTCCTTGATTTGAATAAAAACTTGCCGAACTTCCTGGATTCAATGCATTATGCCCAGATAGCGCTGTAAAATTACCTGCGGTGGCTATACCTGTCATACTTCCTGAACCTGTTTTAAAATAACTAAGTGTAGCGGGATGTGAGGTTTTGAAATTTAATATTCTTGTATGGCCAGATGTTTTTCCATAAAAACGTAACTCTGTAAAACTAAAACTATTCAAATAACTATTCGAAACGTGACCCCATGTTCTCAATGAGGCCGATTCATCAGTACCCAAATTAGTAGACCCAAGAAGAGGTAGCGATTTTGTCTTAATAACTAATGCAGGATTCGTATTAGTCAGATGTAAATAATTAAGAATTAAAGTCCATCCGCCTCCGTCAGTATCCATATCACAATAACAAGATGTTGTAGGAAGAGCACCGGCTAATCCATCTGGATCTATGGAATACACCCCAGATGTTGCATTCGTATAGGTGTTTTTTATTTCCTTACAAGACTTTAACACATTCTCTCTTAAAACTATCCCCAATCGCATGGATGGATGATTCGTAAAAGAAGTTGGTGCTACTTTTACATAACGTGCATACATTACTTTAGGAAATCGGTTAGTCACCTTTGTATTTCTATCTGTATTCATGGGTTGGTTCGTGAACACTGTAACCCAATTCAAATTATCAATACTTACTTCCACTCTTGCTGCAGTGACCCACTGATCCATATTAGCCCGACCCTGTGAAATAATTCCCTGTATCCACTTGGGACTTCTTAAATCATAAATCAAATAATCGGTAGAGGGGGATGTATTTGTAGCTGCTGACCACCCCTGGTCAGAATCAATCCAAGGAGTATAGTGATTAATACTAAATGTATTGTTTATGAAAACACTAGAAGCAACCCAATTATCTGGATCAATAAAAGATTCATAGTGCGGACTTGCATTGAAAATTGTAGAAGCTATCCATTTACTTGTTGAATTTGTCAAAGCTAATTTTGCCGAACCCGAAAAAGTAATTTTATTTGCATATACATTGGTGTTTGCAGGAATTGTAATGGTATGATTATCTAATATATTAGCTGTCCCGGTCAAATCTTTAGGACTGGCCCATGTAGTTGAATTATTAAAATTGCCTGAGCCTGTACTAGTAGTGGAGGTCTGACTAGAAGCCAACATTGAACTCATCAATAAAGATATCAATACTCTACACTTCATCGCTATTTGTTTCTCTTTTTCTTTTTAAGCTCCTCTTTTAAACGATCAATTTGTTTTTGCTGTTCTTTGATAGCCTCTACTAATAATGCGACTACTTTGTCGTATTGAACGGCTTTGTAGCCCTCGTTGGAGTGCTCTGTTTGGACTACTTCGGGAAGTACTTTCTCCACTTCTTGGGCGATGAAACCGATGGCTTTTTGATCCGAAAACTTTCTGTCTGGAAAAGCCTTTGTATTCCAATCAAAATGGACTCCCCGAAGCTGCAGTACTTTCTGTAATGGATTTTTGATAGGTTCAATATTAGTTTTAAAACGCGCATCCGAAGAGCCCGCTATGGAATTAGCTATGATATCTCCGCCTACTTGTAATCGAACAGATGGGGTTAAAACTCCCATGCCCACGTTCCCGTTTTCTAAAATAGTGATCCCATTGGATTCCCCTATAGAATTAAAAATTCTAAATCTCGCATCGGATGCAGTCGTTCCGTACTGGTCGATAATCCAGTCGGCGGTACTTCCATTAACCGATTTTTTTATGTTGATTTGTCCTCCTTCATTAGCCGTAAAAGCTGGGTTGAGGGTTAATTCTCCCGAAACACTTCCTGTTGTATTTCCAACCGTTAAGGTAGAACTTGGTGCATTTGTTCCTATACCTACATTCCCGGAGGCATTAATTCGAAATCGTTCTGTATTATTCGTATTGAAGACTAATGAACCTGTTGCATTTTGACTAGACAGCGTTAAATCAATAGCATTTGCTGAGGGATATCCAAACCAACCAAAACGCGTTAAGGCACCTTGCGGGTACCATTCCATATAGGTATGATCAGTCCCTTCTAATCTAAAGGTGGCTCCATTCGATTTAATATGAAGCTTTACGGCAGGCGTAGTAGTCCCAATACCCGTTTGGGCCTTCCCGCTCAGGAAAACCAAACACAACACCAGTACTACTACTCCTTTTTTCATATTGAATAAAATATCGATTAGAATAATGCTCTAAATATGTACCAATTCGTTCCATCCGAAACTAATTTCATCCAATTGTTAGAAGGCTCAATTCCTAAAGCAGCTCCTGTTGATGTTAAGGTTGAATTGTCTTGAATTAAATAACCTCCAGCTGAAGCAATACTTACAGACACACTAGCTACATTTTTAATGGTAATTTCTCTTCCTGCTCCCATTGTAACCGCGCTAGGAACGGTGATAGTTTGGGATGCCGTGGCTCCCGTAAAAATAATATACGAAGCCGTTGATGATGCATTTCCTGTTGCACTCATGGTGGCAATTGAACCACCACCATTAGACCA
>JACCDV010630056.1_pt1 | contig 10486 bp, 8 predicted proteins | sample 7446131 | NCBI WGS metagenome assembly JACCDV01 (sample SAMN15323448, study PRJNA562643) | freshwater metagenome | isolation source: river surface water | place: USA:Blue River Watershed | collected 2017-08-17
AAGCATACTGAACAATCGTTGCCCTAGATGTAGAGAGGGCAAACTATTTGCGAAGAGTAATCCTTATGTTTTTTCTGAAACAACCCATATGAACGAAAACTGTCCTGTTTGCGGACAACCTACAGAAATAGAAGTAGGCTTCTATATTGGAACAGGTTATGTGAGCTATGCCCTAATGGTGGCTTTTTTTGTTAGCAGTTTTGTGGCATGGAAAGTATTGATTGGTATGACTTTTGATTTGGATGATAATAGAATATTTTACTGGATGTTTGGTTCTATCGCATTGGTGATATTATTACAACCAGTATTTATGCGACTTTCAAGATCTATCTGGATTGCAATGTTTGTAAAGTACAATAGCAATTGGAAAAACGAACCATTGGAATACAATGAAAGAATGGACGAGCACATGAAAGAAAAATAGAGAGGTGTCCGAGTGGTTGAAGGAGCACGCCTGGAAAGTGTGTATGCGGGCAACCGTATCGAGGGTTCGAATCCCTTCCTCTCTGCATATAATTTCATAGAACGTAATGCAGCCTTGTATTTGCGTTCTTTTATTTTAAATGGGTAGCAAAAAGGGTAGCAATTTTGATTGTTTTAGCGCTAAAACTGACCGATTTAAGTGCGTTTAAAAGTAATGCCCTACTAACAAGTATTACCTTGTAAAGTAGAGCATTTATTTTACTTTTTTTACTGTACTTGTAAAATAGAACTGGGATTACTCCAGAGCCCCCCAACATTATTTAGACTTTATTTAAGCTTTCATTACTTATGATTGAATGCGCGTACGCACTAATTAAACTGAAACGAAATAAGATCCTTAAAGTAAGCCAGACGTCTGCGTGCATTTCAAATTTACAAATGGGGAGGGCGCCCGGGGCGAGACCCCGAATCGCCCCGTTTTAATCTAGTTGAATTTTGGCATTTTTAGAAGTTGGTAAATTAATTCTTGATTAGCTTCATCAAGGGAATTTATTTTTATCACTAATCAATGATTTAATACCAATATTGCAGGTTATTTCATCTTCAAGGTAATTTGCCATTTCCTGCCAATAGTTTAAGCTGATTGTACTAGTTTCTAAAACAGGATAAGTATAATCAAAAAATAGAGAAATCTTTTTACCTATTAAAACATTATAGACCTCATATTCTCTCCAATGTAAACTTTCTATATCACCAGTTGCAAGCCAATTATACTCAGGCCAAAAATGACTACATACAATAGCGGTCTTTTCGTCTTCAACAATCGCAATTTCTTTATTAGGATATAAATTAATCAGATGAGCACCAAAAAGGCAACTAAATAATGTGTAGAATCGTATTTTAGGGTTATAGATGATATCTATATTCTTTTGGTCATACTTGCATCCATAGTCACTACTGTAATAAGAAACCACTCCATTTCTTACTACATAATTATTGTCTATTCTCCAGAAAATATTAGCTGCTAGATCATCGGGTCTAGATAAGCCAATATAATATTCAGATAACAATTTTAAAGCATTTTGATCTAAATGCCTGATTAAGAATTTTGCAAAATTTGAATTATCATACCCAATCATTGAATCTAATAAAACTTGCTCCGGAATTGTATGAGTAAACTTTTCTGGCCCCTCATCAAAAACATTGAATCCATATTCACTCAAATCGTAGCAATTAACTCCGTATAACTCTTTTTGAAATACATTATTATCATTTTCAAAAAAATTATAACTCGGCATGAGTTTGTATTTGCAATACCAACCCCTATTACAATATCCATATCGATCTCCAACAATTTCACCATTACGTTTATAAACGTATTTAGTAAAGGTTTTTTTACCGCATTTTGGACATTGATACATGGTGCCACTTGTGTCTAAAGTGGATTCTAAATCAAAAATATTCATGGAATAATTTATATTTTTTTAAAAAAGGATGTAACTTATTTATCTATAAATTACAAAGACATATGATTTTATAAATAATTAGTAACATCCCAATCGTTACTTTTTTTAGTTCTCTAAAAGAGCTAAAATCAATTCTAGATTTACTTTATCAAGCGTTTTGATTTTATCATCAAATAGTGATTTTACATTAATACTACAATCAATTTCGCTCTCAATATAGTGCCCCATTTCATCCCAATATTCCTTATCTATTTTACTTGTGATTAAAACTGGGATTGAATAATCAGAAAAGATTGTGATATTTTTTCCAATTAAAACATTGTAAACTTGGTAATCTACCCAATTTAGACTTTCAATTTCGCCTGTTGCAAGCCAATTGTATTCAGGCCAAAAATAGCTACATACTATTGCAGTTTTTTCGTCTTCAACAATTGCAATGTCTTTTTCAGGGAAAACATTTATTAGATTAGCCCCAAAAAAGCAGTTGCAAAAAGAAAAATGGTAAAACATTCCATAAATACTATCGTCTTGTGGGACAGCTGAAATTCTTTTGCCGTTTATTAAATAATCAGTAGTTAATCCATGTCTTACATTAAAATTGTTATCAATCCTCCAAAATACATTTTCACATTCTTTACCCGGGTAAACTGGATCATAATTATGACCAACATAATATCTTCGTAATAATTGAATTGCATCATAATTTAAATGTGAAATCAAAAATTTGGCAAAATTTGTTTCTTCAAATCCATTAACCATTGAATGAAAAACACGATGGCTTGGAATAGTGCTTGCAATTTTGTTATAACTAATTGCCATTAAATAACTGTCATGCTTTTCATAACCAAGTTTCAACAACTCCTCTTCATGTATGTATGATTTATTATCTGAAACAATCCTTGGCATCAGATTGTACCCGCATTTTTTACCCCTTTCACAAAAACCATATTCTCCTTCATAAACTTCTTTTGTAACAATATCAACATATTGCCTGAATGTTTTCATGCCACACCAAGGGCATATGAGAGATGAACCGATTCTGTTAATTACAATATTTAAACTTAAATGCATATTATTTTGTTTTTTATCAAATTAGTGTTTCAGGTTAGTGCAATCTCTCTTATATAAGAGAGATTGCACACTATTAATTACAATACAACCAAATATTTACTAGGTCTTGTGCTACCATCTTTAAATATTAGCCCATTATCAGCATAGAATTTAATCAGCTTAACGATAACAGCATCCCCTAATTCGTACCCCTTAGTTATCCATTCGGCTTTTAACTGATTTTTTAAATTACTATAACCAACTACCAGTCCATTCGGAAACAATTTATTTAAGAAATTACGATGCTCATCCAAACTAATATTTTCCATTATAAATATTTTTCTAGCTCTTTTAGTGACAGATCTAGTTACATTTTCAACTAAGTACGGAACCCCAAATTCGTTTACTTCAAATCCAAAAGGACTAAACTCCTTATCTCTAGTTTTAACAGCTTTTACTAAACTAGATTTAGAATCAATAAGAGTAACGGAAATTATTGAATCCGACTTATTCATTAGTTCTGTTCCCAAGCTCCCTCGCGCATTGTTGTCGGACTTGTTTTGATGAATAACATTAATAATATGCAGCTTGTGTTCTTCAGCCCATTGCAATAACTTAGTTGTTACTAGGGTTGACTCTGTCATACTATTGATATCAAAAACTAAATCCCTAATTCCGTCAATAACCACTAAAAATGTATCACTATATTTTTTGATGACCATTTCAATTCTTTTTACTCTCTCTAGTGGATCAAATTCCCTAAGCGAAAATATCAGTAGATTATCGATGTCATTTGTTTGAGCTATACTTTTTACTCTTGAATAAATCTTTATTATATGGTTTCTAGACTGTTCTGTGTCAAAAAATAATATCAACTTCTTTTTGTTGGGCACTTTGGCATCAAATATCCCATTACTATTAACCGTGTTTAAGAAGTTGCCAATTATTAAAGTAGCTAACATTGTTTTTCTACTTTTGGGCTTTCCCATAATTGTGCAAATCCCACATGACGCAGATACCACATTATAATTTTGTTCTCCTTTTATGCTAAGTATAGCATCTTCTTCTAATATAACTTCGTTATGTCTTACCAACATTGATCTTATTAAATCAGATTCATCATCAACTATACTTGATAACTTACTTGTATCATCGTTTTCAACTAAAGCCTTTTGCAAAAGCTTTTCTGTTTCGTTTAGATTTTTCATTTTTAATTATATTTTTTTCCCTTCAAGGGCGTTTATAACTGATTGCCAATTGAACCGCACACTTCTCCCAATTCTTATAGATGGAACTTTTTTCATTTTTACCCATCTTATAACTGTAGGCTTTGAAATCATTAAGCGCTTACAGAGTTCATCTTGGGTAATTATTTCTACTGTCTGTGGGGGAGGATTCGCAGAAAGATTGCTTAGTCTTTCTAAGATGTCGTTTAATATTTGACTGATTGATTCGAATTGATTACACATGGAATATCTTTTGGTACCATGGTTATATTCTAGATTTTCAAAAAGTGACAGCCCAGAAGCAACTATTTTTCATTTTTTTAAAATTGTAAAACAAAAAGTGGCTGTATATGATTGATAATCAATTATATAGATTAAATAAAGATTAAATAATTTCTATTTGACATGTTAAATAATAATGATTAGTAAAATAGTGCACTTGAACATAGTATTAATTTTTACCTATTTTAACTAACTTCATAGCTATTAGAAAATAATCTTATAATATTATGATTACAGCTTCCCTAAAAACAGAATATTGGTTTCATGTATCAAATCAAGACGAAATTCCAATCTTCGGAACAGTTGATAAAGCAATAGATGTTCCATTTTTATTAACTATTATCAAAAATTTGCCTATAATTGCCAAACAGCAAAATGATTATATCGCCGGATTAATATCACAAAATCCAGATTCAATCGACATCCTTAGAACCTTTGTTGGAGTATCAGACAAAAGAATGTATTTAGAGTTGAGTTACATTTTTGGTAAGACAAAATTTAATTCGACCGATAGCGAAAATGTCCTTGGTTACTCAATTTATGATTTAGAAAAACACAATATTAATTTCTTTAAAACCTTAACTAAGAAAAAAACAGAATCTGAAGCAAACAAATTAAAGAATAAAAAATCACAAAAAGCAATAGAAATTATTACAAAATATCTCATCTCAAAAGGCATCATTTCCATTCTCGGAGCATTAAAAAAAATGGATCAAATAGAAATTACTGCTTTAATTGATAATTTAATTTTACCAAAAGAAATTCAACAAGCAGAAACAAAAAGAAGAGGACACGGGGCAGAATGGCAATTAGCCATTGTATTATATCAACTTGGTGTTAAATTTATTCCAGAAGACAAGCACATTAATCCAATGAGTTCTGATGACCCAAATGTAGATAAAGAAACTTTTTTACTTGCGGCAAGAAATGAAGAAACTGGTTGGAGTTTTGATATTATTATTAAAGAGGATGATACAAAATTAAAAATTTTTATACAAGGACTAATTCACACTTCAGACCCTGGACAATATGGCGTGAATAAAAGTGCTGAAACTGTAACAATTAAATCAGGATTAAACTCTCATAATCAAAGAAATAATACAAATAAGGAACTATGGGGCTTAGTTGATGGTGTAGGTTTTATTGAAAATCCAGAGAATACGGTTTTTAAAATGCTAAATGCTTTTGATTCATTTATTGAATTAAAAACATTGTATAAAGCAGGTTTGCGACTACATCAATTAGGGCTTGTGAAGATCAAAGCAATTAAATTTGACATGACTTTCTACTCAGTAGCTGAGGCAGATGCGATGTTTGAGAAATATGGAAGCCAAAATATTGAAAAAATAACTGACAATTCTATTCCTTCAGGAAAAGCAATAGAGGCAGGTAAAGCATGGATTTACATTTAACAACGAATTAATTTTTCAACAATTTTATCAATCTGTTTTAAGTATTTCATTTTATCTATTGATTTATGCCCTTCAAAACAAAGTTGACTAATTTTAACGTGACTAGGATTATTTATATTAAATTTCGGCAAGTTTAATCTTTTAATAATACTTGGAGTGATTTGTGTGCCAACCATGTAACTCTCGATTGTTTCTCGATAAGCTGTTGAACTTAAAAGACCACACAAATAATATGCTTCATCTTTGTTATTTAATCCTACGGAAATTATTTTCTCATTACCAATTATATTCTTTGATCCTAAATATTTATCATTCGAATATTCAATAACAGCAGGTCTAAATTCCTTTGATATAAATCGCCAAGCTACTTTGTATGGACTAAAAGTATAATCACCAATCCTTTGAAGTGCATAATAACTTTTCAAATGAATGTGCTTATCTAATGTAGTAAACCCTTTTCTATTTTCTAATTCTGTTTTAAATTCTTCGAAATAGTTTAATGAAAGTGGATATTTTTTTAAATCATCTATTTCTATTGGGTACATTTTACTTTCAAAGGTATGCGGGCATAAAATATATTTTGTATACTTGTAACTCCACATATCTAATTCATTTCCAGTTAGAAATGGAAAAACAAATTCCTTTTCTAACTCCATTACAACATTTTTCATTTTGTTCTTAGCCCTTTCTGTCAAATTTTTTACAGTTACAGTATGTTTTTTGTCTGATAAAATTTCTAACCAAAATATTCCATTTGCACCTCCTGTAAATACTCCAGTTCTTCCAATATATTCAGATTTTCCCAATACTAAAGTTGATTGTTCTAACTTATTTGCCGATTCAGTAATCCAACCAGAATTTGACATCCCACTTACTGATGGCCTAGCTTTTTGCCAATCAAAATTTATATAGTTATTCAATTTCAAAGTATCTATTTCATTATCAAAAGAACGTTTACCATTTTTTGTTATCCATGAAACAAAATCAATTGGATATTTTGGATTTTCTCCTTTGATTGCGAAAAACAAAGCAGTCCTAGTTGCAGCATCTTTGAATGGTTTTATTGCTGTTAAATCGTCAACACGATAAGGATTAATTGGCGTGTTTGTAGGGTATATTTTAAACTTTCTGAATCCATCTCCTTGTTTTACAGATTTAAATAAAGTTTCTTTTATTACAAATCCGATTTTTCCATTTTGCTTTAAATATTTATCAAGGACTACATATGTAAACAATACCGAAATATCTTCTTTAATGAAACTCGCATCCATTCCTTTTTGGTTATACAAATTATAATGTTGCCATAAATGTGCATTCTTCATTTTGTAGCTTTTGGGTAAATATTCCCAATTAACCCAAGGCGGGTTGCCAACTATATAATCGACTTTTTCGATGTTAATTTCTTCATATTCGTCAATCTTTTCATCAAAAAGTTTATTGTTTTGATTGTTAGCTGAAATTGCATCAGCATAATAAATTGGAATCTCTAATTTTACATCTAAATCAAATTTATGATCTGTACTATACAAAACGATATAGTTTGTTTTACATGCAAGTACAGATAAAGGATTTATATCTATTCCAAAAACATTTTTGTAAATTTCCTTATTTGAGGAATTTCGATATTTTTGAATAAGATTAAAAATAAAAGTACCAGAACCACAAGATGGATCAATGTATTTTTTGAATGGTGCATTTGAGTCACCTTGTGTTACAGTTTCAATGACAAAATTTGTTAGCCAATCCGGTGTATAAAATTCTCCCATACTATGGCGAACTTGGGTTGGGAATATACTTTCAAAAATTTCTTTTATGAAATCAGATTTTCCTATACATATTTTCAATTCAATTGCTGAAAACAGCTCGATCAAATTAGTTGAGATTTTTTTTATTTTTAAAAACCAATTGAAATCATCCTTACAACTATAGTTTGTAATACCTTTTAATTCAAAATATTCTTTTGTAAATAATTTATTTGTGTATTTTTTATCACCAAAAACAGCCTTAAAACCTATAAACCTCAAAATAATTGAATAATAAGTTTCAAGACAAAAAAGTAGTTTAAAAATTTCATCTTCGTTTTTTAATTTAACGCCATAATCATTCTCCATTTTTGGAATATCGATTTTTCTTTGTGTATCAAGAAGTCCATGAATATTGATGAAATCATTTTTCCATTGGATATATTCTAAAAGATCTGAATTAGCCGAAACAAAATCATACATTATTTTGACACTTTGATAATAAAGAGATCCTTTTATCCAGTTTTGATTTTGTAATACTTTACTATCTTTTTTCATGATTTTTTTTTAATATATTTTACTATTTCTTCCTTTACAATTGAAATTGCATCTAAGGTAACTTCATTAAGACCGTAGTCTCTCAAAATTTTTTCTGCTGCAAATTTGGAACGCAAAATATTTTCAGAAACATTAAAGTGCTTTGCGATTCTTTTTATTTGTTCAGTGGTTGGTAACCTTTCGCCTCTTTCAATTTTGCTCAACATTGGAGAATCAATATCAGTTCCTTGTGAAACCTGATGTAAAGTTTCATTTCTTTCTTTTCGAATTTCTCTTAAAAATATCCCTAATTCAGATTTTTTTTGTAATTTATTGTCATTCATTGACTTGTCATTATTTGACAATATTACAATTATTTTTTCAAATACTATTAAGGCAATGAAAGATTTACACAATAAATTATGCCAAGTGCCCTATTTAAGTTGCCAAGCCTTCTGCATAACTATCTTCTTTCTTTGTTCTGTAATGTTAACATAACGCTTAAAGCTCTTATAATCTTTGTGGCCCGAAATGGACATTACCTCTTCTGCTGTCATACCCTTTTCTAAACTAAGTGTAACAAATGTTTTTCTGCCTGTATGGACACCAATTAGTTCGTACTTTGGATAAACTACACTTTCTCTTTTAGGGCCTTTAAATCGAATTATTTCAGTGGGCTCGTTTATGCCTGCTAATTCACAAAGCCCAATTTCTTTATGTGAAATTCCCCTCTTGTCTATTGTAACCCATCCTTTCAAATAGTCATTCATTTTTTGATTGCTAATTATTGGCAAAGCTTGATATTGGCCTGCATATTTAGCAAGAATTAGTTTTGAATAAGGTGTTAATGGAATTTCAATTGGCTCTTTTGTTTTTTGAACAGTTAGCCTAATTCTATCTTCTTTAATATGCTCTCTTCTTAATTGAGCTAAATCCGAATATCTAAGTCCTGTGGTACAAGCTAAGCAAAAAATGTCCCTTACTTTTTCAAATTTTTTATTGTTAGACAAATCAAAATAAAACAGTTTTTCAAATTCTTGCAATGTAAGTGCTACAACAGTTGGTATCTCTTTTTTAATCTTAAATCTTCTGTGTTTTTCAGACACTTCAATACCATTGTCTTGTGCGTAACCGATAAATGTTCGAGCTGTACTTAGAATTTTGGCAACAGTAGAATTGCTTAAATTTCTTTTTTCAATCAAAAATCCCTCAAAAGAAACAAAAAACTGATAATCAATACTTTGGAATGTAATTTTAGTCCTTTTATCTTCTTGATAAGCTTTCAAATGATACTTTAATGAATTATATACAGATAAACTCCTCGGCTCTCTAGTAGTTGAGTGATCCTTAATATACTTATCAATGAAATTGAAAAACAGATTTGAATTAGGCTCCTTTTTTGTTTTAACTAGCTTGTCTTCTTTAAGCTTATCAATCACATTTTTGGATGAATAGCAAAATTCATCTTCTTCAAACCGCTTCTCAATCTGCTTTATCCTATGTTTCAAATTGGCTAATCCAATATTCAGTTCGTTTATCTCCATTTCTAGAGGAATCATAGATTGATTGAGCTCCGGAACTAGCTTTTTAGCCTCTCTTTTATTTAAATAAATAGCAATTTGCTCTTTAGGCTGCCAAAATTGCTTTGAAATTTTATAATCCGTCCTATAACACACTCTACTACCTTGAACTTGATAAACTAAGTCTATTGGACAAGTCCCGTCTTTTAATGGTTTGTCAACTCTTAAGTTAAATCTTACTGTACCCATAATAATGCTTTTGATTTATTATATGGCAAGACTATAGATTTCTTTCAAAAATGGGTAGCAATTTGGGTAGCAATTTTTATGTTACCCATTTTAACGTATTTTAAATTAGATTAATTAAATGCTTTAAAGTAAAGGATTTGGGATGCTTTTAAGTTAATCTAGGTTAACCTAATTATCAAAGGTTAAAGTACCTTCCTCTCTGCAAAAGAAAAAAACTTAAACACGCGAAAGCGTGTTTTTTTTGTGAGAACACAAGACATAAAGCTCGCTTTAATGTCGAAGTGAGCGAACAAAAAACAAGCAACAGCAAAGGTGTTGCTTGTTTAAGTTTTTTCTTTTAGCCCACCCAATTTGGGAAGACGGCGTAGTGTAACGAAGCCGTCTATCCTAACTATTGAAAACTTTCAATAATGATTGAAAGTTTTCAATAGTTAAATATTCGCATTGCATTCCCACTCGTGATCTCCCCCACTTCATGCAGCGGAATATTTTTAATCTCTGCTAATTTCTTCGCTACTTCAATTATAAATGCAGGTTCATTTCTTTTACCTCTATATGGTACTGGAGGTAAATAAGGAG
>JACCDV011070629.1_pt1 | contig 10485 bp, 9 predicted proteins | sample 7446131 | NCBI WGS metagenome assembly JACCDV01 (sample SAMN15323448, study PRJNA562643) | freshwater metagenome | isolation source: river surface water | place: USA:Blue River Watershed | collected 2017-08-17
AACACCCTGACCAAGGAGCAGGTCGCCAGCTGGAAGCCCGGCCAGACCCTGCTGCTCAACGGCAAGATGCTGACCGGCCGCGACGCCGCGCACAAGCGCATCCAGGACATGCTGGCCAAGGGCGAAAAACTCCCCGTGGACTTCACCAACCGCGTCATCTACTACGTCGGCCCGGTCGACCCGGTGGGCGATGAAGTGGTCGGGCCCGCCGGCCCCACCACCGCCACCCGCATGGACAAATTCACCGACATGATGCTGGCCCAGACCGGCCTGATCGCCATGGTGGGCAAGGCCGAGCGCGGCCCGACCGCGATCGAAGCCATCAAGAAGCACCAGTCGGCCTACCTCATGGCCGTGGGCGGCGCCGCCTACCTGGTCTCCAAGGCCATCAAGGGTGCCAAGGTCGTGGGCTTTGCCGACCTCGGCATGGAAGCCATCTACGAATTTGACGTGGTCGACATGCCCGTGACCGTGGCGGTGGACGCCGGCGGCACCAGCGCCCACATCACCGGCCCGGCCGAGTGGGAAAAGCGCATTGCCACAGGCGAGTTCAAGGGCATCACGGTCGCCGCCGGCTGACCCCGGTGCAGGACCTGGGATCGCCACGTCGCTGCGCGCCTCGCGATGACGGACATCATGCCTCGTCATTGCAAGCGCAGTGCGGCAATCTCAGAAATCGCCAAGCCACCGCACGCCTTGCGATGATCATCGCACCCCTTGTCATGGCGAGTGCAGCCAAGCCCTTCGCATGAGCGCGCATCAGCCCATCGGCGTCTTCGACAGCGGCATCGGCGGCCTGAGCGTGCTCAAGGCCCTGCTGGTCGAGCTGCCGCACGAAGACTTCGTCTACCTGGCCGATAACGGTCATGCGCCTTACGGCGAAAAAACCGATCTGTTCGTGCGTCAGCGAAGTCTGGCGATCACAGAGCACCTGCTCCAGACCCATGCCATCAAGGCACTGGTGGTGGCCTGCAACACAGCGACTGCGGCCGCCATCCATGAGTTGCGGCGGCAGTACCCCCACTTGCCCCTGATCGGGGTCGAGCCCGCACTCAAACCTGCCGCGCAGATCACCCGCACCGGTCGTGTGGCGGTGATGGCCACCCGTGGAACTGTCGCCAGCGACAAATTCGCGCGCCTCTTGAACGGCCTGCAAGGCCAGACGCAATTTGAAGTCTGCGCCTGCAACGGCCTGGCGCTGGCGATCGAGCAAACCACCCTGCCCTCACACCAGCACAGCGCACCTGCCGAAGTCAGTCGTCTGCTGAGGCATTACACCCAGGCGCTGGGTGAATTCGGCTCTGGTCCGGGCCAGATGGACACCCTGGTACTGGGCTGCACGCACTACGTGTTTGCACAGGACGAACTGCAGCAGCTTCTGGGCCCCAAAGTGCAACTGGTGTCTACGTCAGAACCTGTGGCCAGGCAAACACGTCGCCAGCTCGAAGCGGCACAGGCCCTACGTCATGGAGCCTCGCCTGTTTCGGACAAAGCCCGTGTCACCCTGCTGACCACCGGCAACCTGTCAGGCCTGGAGTCGGCCGCGAAGCGCTGGCTGGATTTGTCCGCAAGCCATTGCCGGCATGTGCATGTCTAGGGTGCCGGGCTCAGGCCCTGGCTGCAGCCTGTCCACGCGCCACATCGACCGGGCGCAACAACCACAGCCCCAGCACAAACAGCAAGGCGGTCGAAATGATGGCCAGCCGGTGGTTGCCGCCCGTGAGCCAGGTGATCACGCCGTAGGACAGCGGCCCCAGGATGCTGGCGAGCCGGATGGCAAAGGTCCACAAACCAAAGAATTCGGCCAGACGTGACGGTGGCACCATGAGTCCCGCCATGGCACGCCCAGACGACTGACTCGACCCCAGAAACACCCCAGCGATGGCTGCCGCCACCCAGAAAACCCCTTTGGTGGTGGAGGCGGCAGCCAGAACGCAGGTGAAGATCCAGCCAACGATCGTCAGGGCCAGCGCGCGCTTGTGTCCCAGTGCATCCTGCACATGGCCAAAAACGAAAGCGCCCACGAATGCCGCGATGTTGAGGACAAAGATCAGCACCATGGTCTCTTGCGGGGCAAAGCCCACCACCTGTTCGGCATAGATGGCGGCCAGCGAAATCGCCACCGCCACGCCGGCCTGGTAGGCCACCGCACAAGCCATCAACTGGCGGAAATCGGTGTAGGGCGCGCTCTCGCGCCAGGCCTGACGCAGGCGCAGCAGGCTGGCGGCAAGGCCCGCCGGCTGCTGCGCCGAAGAGGGCTGCGCGTGTTCTTTCATCAATGCAAACGTCACAGTAGCGGCCAATGCATAAATCGCGGCCGTGATCCACATCGTCACCGGGACAAATTGCGACGCCGGTTCCTGCCGGGCCTGCGCCGACAACACGTAGGCCAGACACACCCCCAGTGTGAGCATGCCGCCCACATAGCCCAGTGCCCACCCCCAGCCACTGACCCGCCCCATGGCTTCGGGCCGGGCCAGTTCGGGCAGGAAGGAGGCGGTCAAGGACTCACCCCAGGAATAAAAAGTGTTGGAAATGACCAGCAGCACCAGGCCCAGCGCCACCTGCCCGGGCTGCACCCAGGCCAGCGCAGCGGTAGACAGCACACACCCGAGCGTGGTCCACAGGAGCAGACGTTTTTTGGCGGCATGCCGGTCTGCCCAGGCCCCGAACCCGGGCATGGTCAGCATGACGATGGCGTAGGAAACGCTCAGCCCCAACGTCCAGGCCAGGGTGGCCCAAGTCGCACCACCGGCCACGCCGCCCACAAAGTAGGCGGCGAACACCGCCGTGATGACCACCGTGGTGTAGCCCGAATTGGCAAAGTCGTACATGGCCCAACCCAGCAGTTCGCGGCGGCGTACGCCGGGGTTGAGGCTGTCAGCAAAAAAACGCTTCACAGGCAAGCTCCGGTCAGGGCGCCCGGCACCCCCGAAGCAGGCAGCGCCCGGGCAGGAAGTGCGTTCAGTGCAGGTGACGCGGACGGCGGCCACTGCCCCCATGGCCGCCATTGCCGCCACGCGGCGGTTTGCCCAGGTCCAGCGAACTGACGAGGTTGCTGAAACGCTGGCCAAAAAGCCTGTCGATCTCGTTGATCACACCCCCGAGCTCGGTGGCATCGAAATGGCGCTCCATCATGTTGACCACATCGTGCACCAGCAGATCACGTTGTGCCTGCAGGATGGCACCGGGATCGGGCCCCACAAACAGCATGAGGAAGTCGTCACGCGACTGCTCGCCACGGGCCTCGTCTTCTTCGTCAAACTCGGTGTCGTAGAAGGTCACTTCGATCTGCGCACCGGCCGAAGACACCTCGTTGAGGTTCATGCACAGCTCGTCGAGCACCTGACGGAAGTCGTCGTCGCCGCGTACCGTCCAGCAGATGCGCAGGCAGTCGTTGTGCTTGTCGAACTGCAGGCCCGGCTCTTCTTCATAAAGGCTCACGCCGCCTTCGCGCAGCGAGCGTGCGCCGGCATAGTGCCACAGGGGGCGAAGGGTCTCCTGAAGGACCTTGGCATCGGTGCCCGGCTTGATCGGAATGTCACCATGCACATGGATCTCAAACGCAGCGTTGTCGTGGTTCATGGTGTCTTCTCTCCTGGTGCCCCGGGCCGGAATCGAACCGGCACGCCCCAGTTACGGAAGCGGCGGATTTTAAGTCCGATGTGTCTACCAGTTTCACCACCGGGGCCTGTACCGACCCGTATTGTGCCCTGAGAACAGGACCGTGACGTCGGGGCAACCGGCCTGACGGCTTTCTGACTGCAGCCTGTTCGGAGTTTGCTGTTCAGGCGACCACTGCTTTGCTGCGCAGTCGGGCGATGGCCTCGGCGTTGAAGCCCAGCTCGGCCAAGACGGCATCGGTGTCGTCACCGAGTTTGGGGGCGGAACTTCGCACCGTACCTGGCGTACCCATCAATTTGGGCACGATGCCGGGCACCTCCATCTCATGCCCGTCACGGGTCTGCTGCTTCAGGATCATCTCGCGGGCGCGGTAGTGCGGGTCTTCCACAATGTCCTTGGCGGTGTAGACACGACCAGCCGGCACACTCGCCTCGCCCAGCGCGGCCAGCACCTCCTTGACCCCACGGCTTTGCGTCCAGGCCTCGATGGCGGCATCAATCTCCTGCACGCGGGCGACGCGCCCGGCGTTGCTGGAAAGCGCCGGGTCATCGCCCAGGTCCTCGCGTCCGATCACCGTCATCAGCCGCTTGAAAATGCTGTCGCCATTGCCGGCAATCAGCACCACGCCATCGGCACAACGGTAAGCATTGGAAGGCGCAATGCCGGGCAATGCCGACCCTGCCGGTTCACGGATGGCCCCGAATGCGCTGTATTCGGGCACCAGGCTTTCCATCACGTTAAATACGGCTTCGTGGAGCGCCACATCGATCACCTGGCCCTTGCCGCCATGGACCTTGCGGTGATAAAGCGCCATGAGCACGCCGATGGTGCCGTGTAAAGACGCCAGCGTATCCCCAATCGAGACGCCGCACCGAACCGGAATGCGATCCGGCTCACCCGTCAGATGACGCAGGCCGCCCATGGCCTCACCAATCGCGCCAAACCCTGGCAGGTCACGATAAGGGCCCGTCTGGCCATAGCCAGAGATGCGCAGCATCACCAGACCCGGGTTGGTTCTGGACAAGGTCTCATAGTCCATGCCCCAGCCTTCGAGCGTGCCAGGACGGAAGTTTTCAATCAGCACATCGGCCTGCGCGATCAGCTGACGGGCAATGTCCTGACCTTCGGGGTGACGCAAATCCAGCGCAATCGAGCGCTTGTTGCGCGACTGCACCTGCCACCACACCGAAGTGCCATCCTGCATCAGACGCCAGTTGCGCAGTGGATCGCCTGCGCCGGGTGGTTCGATTTTGATGACATCGGCGCCAAAGTCGCCCAGCGTCTTGGCGGCAAATGGGCCAGCAATCAGCTGACCCATTTCCACCACACGCAGCCCCTGGAGTGCGCCTGGGGTCAGTTGCGGGATAGTCATTTCCGAGCTCCGAGATGGGATCGCTGGCAAGCTTTCAGTTTTTGCGGGCCGCCCAGAAGACGGCACCCTCTGCACCGTAACGCTCGGCGTGGGTCACGCCACGGGCGACCTGGAATCGGTCCCCGGCCTTGTAATGGGTGGTCTGGCCATTCATGGTCAGCCAGTATTCGCCCTGAGCGACCACCGCATCGGTGTCGAACGGGTGCTCGTGGGGCTCGTTGGCAAAGCCGGGCGCCCATTCGCGCAGCAGGACCTCGTCATAGCCCTCCTGAAGCTTGCGGGCCTGAAACGCTTCGAAGGTTTCATTCATCATGGTGTGGACTCAGTGGCTGGGAAGTAACAGACAAAACGGCACCTATGTTAGGGCGAAACCCTGCAGCCTGCTGGGTAAACTGCTCTCGAATTCAGAACAGCTGCAACCGATGTCCGAACATCCTGCGCTTTGGCGCCGATGTGCAAGTCAACGCACCCGCCAGCCTGCGACAACAAGTGCGGTCGCAGATAGACCGCATGCGTCAGCTCTACCCCTGAGCCTGACCAGGCAAAGCCTGCATGGCCTGCACAAACAACTGCGCTTGCACCACAAGCTCGGTCGCATCATCTTGCGTGACGGATGCCCCGTTGTAGTCAGCCACCAAGCGCATCTCTTCCGCCCGCTTGAGCTGCCTGCCCAGCTCTTTACTCACCGTGCCAGGCTTGACCAAATAAGCGCTAAAGGCGTTGATCACGCCACGGTGCGTCTTGCCCAGAGCATCGCCAACAGGCACACCCGTCTGAACCAACACCGCCTGCGCCGCGTCAAACATGGCGTAGTAAGCGCGGTTGGCTGCGCCATCCACATCCCCCAGCTCCAGCAACACACGCGCAGAAGCTGCCGCCTGTTTGGCTTTGGCCATCAAAGAATAGGCAGACTTGGGGGGCGTCATACGCGTACCCCCTCACGCGCAATGTTCGCCAGCAAAGCCGGATTCGAATAGGAGCTCGGCTGCTCCCACTCGTCCATCCACACCGGCAGGGGCGAAATATTGATTCCTGTTTCCAGCAAGACGTCGTAGGCAACATCCGACATTTTCAGTTTGGTGTCCAAAAAGGGACGATGCGGGCCGTCCAGCAGCACCGCCACATCGGCATCGCTGTCGGGGCGGTGGTCACCCCGGGCACGGCTGCCAAACACCAGCAAATCCTTGGCAGGAAACTCAGCCGCAATCCGTTGGCGAAACTGCTGCACCGCCAGCGCAGTGGCCTCGTCCAGGGAACGAACAGGCTCAGCAGCGGCAAGCGCCGCATCCGACAGCGCAGCGACGATGAACTTGCGCAAACGCTCAAAGCGGCCCGAGCGAATCATGTCCAAAGGCGACGCATCGCCCAACAAAGGGTTGCGCGTCTCGAACCAGGCACGGGTTTTGTCAGCATCCCCGCCAAAAACCCCGGCCACCCAATTGATGGCGATCGCCATGTCCTGCAGCCTTTGGCGCACAGGCTCGGGCATGGCCGCATCAAAACGCACCGACTTGGGCGACACATCGGCAATGCGAGACACTTCTTCCTTTTTCAAACTCAAGAAAGTCTGAACCGACTTGGCATTGAACGAAGCCCCCAAGCCAAAGCCCATCAAATCTGGCGGAACCGTGTCAAAAAGGGAAAAACCCTTTGTGGGTACTGCTTTCAATGCAGACATGAGACGCTCCAAAACACATTACAACCATGATTTAACCACACTCAGACCACTTTCATTTCAGACTGCGCCACTGCAAGCCACTGCGCGACAAAAGCAAGACTTACAAAGAAAAAAGGCCGTCAACTGTATGTTGTTGACGGCCTTTATCTGTGCATATGGTGGGCTGGGGTCAACTGAACCATGTTTTTAACTCTTTGATTTTAAAGGGTTTTCTCAACTAGGTTTTACTAATTGTTCCCCTGTTTGTTCCCCGGTTTCCGAACACCAGAGTTGAAGTACACGTCTAGTTCGCAGCGGTCGCGGACGCTCTGACGCCTTGCGCAAGCGACAGCTCAAGGACCAAAGCTGCCTTTAGCGTATCCGATTTAGCGCCACAAGGCTGCTGCTCATGACGCAATAAATATCGGCTACAACAGAATTTTCATCATGTCTCGGATGCACAAATTAGGTGAAATTTTCCGAATCCGAAGAAGTCCCAGTCAATTGGCGAAAGGTTACCTGCAATGACCTCTGGCACTTACTCTGCCCCCCTCCGCAGGCAACGTGTCGCGGATGCTGTGCCGGGGGCTATCCACTTCTACGAGAAATAGAACTGTCCACGTTCGAATGCGCCAAAATGGGCGTCTTCGGAGAGCGCGCAATCCGCCCGCTCCCGAAAATAGGCCGCATCGAACTCGTTTGTCCTATTGCCGGCGACAAGTTCCTCCGTCACTGCTTCCCAATCAGACGCGAAATAGAGCTTGCAAATTAGATGGGCAAAGGCTAACGGAGTCAGAATGCGCTCGCAGACCCAGCGGTCCTCACCGTAGGTGCCAATGTGGAAATGCGAAGCCGGATGGACCCCGGACCGATATTGCGCCTTACTGTATTCGTAGCGGATTAGTGGACGCCGTGCGTTAAAGCGCACGCCCTCGAGGAAAAAGCAGTATGTCTCCAAATCGATGGCGCCAGAATCGAGCTTATCAGTGACCTTCTTGATCCTAATGAACTCCTGCAATCCGAAAGGGGACGGGTAGAAGCAAAACCGCAGGTCGTTGCCGTTCTTGCTGAACTGGAAGAACGAGAAATCCCTTAGCTGTAGGTTGAAGTGTCCCAGGCGCAATGCGCAGACGAACACGTCTTCAAAGAGCACCGTAGTATCCAGAGCCAGCGTGTTGAATTCCTGGTTGACTGGGAGCGAACCGGGCTGCCGATAACTGCGCTCAATACCAAGGGCCTTAAACAGCTCGAAGGCCTTGCCGATCGATCGGGCGAACTCCGCGTCCGTCATTCGCTCTTCTCCTGGCCCCCAGCGAATTCCTGGAGAGCTTCTTCCTCCGTCATTCCTAGTTCGCCGAGCTTGCGCACGTACTCGTTGCGTAACCGCCTGGCTTCCTCTTCCTTTCGGCTGAGATCGCGCTGCAATGTTTCTACGCCGCCTAGGTCCGGCCACGTGAAAACCAGCGCTGGTGAATTGGCCAGGGCGCGCTCCAACTCCTCAAACAGGGGCTTGGCTGGCTGCATGCCCGAAACGCGCAACCATCCCTTGGTTCGGGTGAACGCGGTGAACAGCTTGTTGCGCGAACGCCGCCTGTCCAGGTCGTGCGCCAGCGCGTCGGTACCGCATACCAAGACGGCGGCTGCCTCGTTACCCTTGGCCCGGTGCACCGTACTCATGGTGATGCAACCTTCCTGAACAAACTGCGGCGTCGAGAAAGGATTGGACAATAGGTCGTTCGTGGCGATGCCGGCGCTGGAGAACCTGGCCGACAGTGATGAGAAATAGCGCTTGACGTTGCGGTCGTCCAGGCAGATGACCAGGATCTCCTCAGGCTGCAATCCGCCCTCCAGCAGCTGGCGCGCTTGGTCAACGATCCAGTCGAGTTCCTCAGAGAAGGCCGACGCCATGAACCAGCGCACGATCTCACTGCGCGTCTCAAGCTCGCTCATGGCCAGCGGGCTGTTTCGCGTCGGACGCACGATGACCATCTCCGAGCCGACCTCGAATGTTCCCTGCTGCACTTCGTATCCGACGTCTTCCCAGTGCTCCTTGTTCTGCAGCATCTGAACAATCTGCGGTCCGTAGATGCCAAGACCGAGCGCGTGGCTGCAGACCAGCACGTCGAGCGGATTGCGGTAGCATTTCTTGAGGATCAGGTCGTTGTCCACGTAGCCCGCCAGCCCGTGTGCGGTCTTGGCCCGGTCGAGGTCCACGTTCGGCGAGCCATCCGGCGCGAGGCCGAACAGTTCCCGCGCCGTACGCATTTTCGGGCTGAAGATTGACTGCAGCTCGTCGTAGGCCCAGATCAGCCGTTTGTTGTCTCGTTCACCAATGGCTAGCCCGTAGAGCAGGTGGAAGAACACGTCCGGAAGGTCCTGAGCCTCGTCCACGAGCACCATGTCGTACTTGGGCCGGATGATCGTGCGGTTCAAAAGGTCTCCGCAGGCGAACTCGAAAGGTTCGGCTTTCGCGCTGACTTCACTCCACTGCTTGGGGGCCACCTGGTGATCGATGCAGGCATCGAAGTAGACGCCCCGTGTGCGGCGACCGCCCCAGGCGTGGAGAATGTGCAGGTTGTCCCAGTTCGGGTCGGAGTCCTTGAAGTGCCGGTAAAAGCGCGTGATCTGCTTGCGGATGATGTCGTAGAGGCTGCGCGTGTAGAACGTGAACAGGATCTTTTTGTTCGGTTCCTGCATGTGCAAGTGCGCCGCCTTCCACGCCAGCACGATCGTTTTGCCGGAGCCGGCCAGGCCTCGGATGCGCTGCGGCCCGATCGGCACGGTCAATGCCGCCATGCGCTGGTTAGCGTCGAAGTTAGATATCTCATCCTCGAGCTTCTTGAGAATCGCGGCCTTAGGCCTGGAGCCGTCGGTGGGTATTTCACGGTTGCTCGAGCGCGTCAAGGCTTTGACGCCCTCAATGATGGAGCGAGCTTCGCGTAGGGTGTCTTCGTCCAGGTCGCTTGAGCCCAGCCGCGTGAGTTCGCGATCGAGGCCTTCAGTCGAACTTACGATGACGTTTTCGCTATCAATCCCTTCCGAGTCTGTACCGGGCGGTAGATAGAGCACCGACGTGAGCTCGATCTTGAGTGAACTGCGTGAGCTTCGTAGGCGTCGGCTGTTGAGCAACTTGGCGAACAGGATGCTGTGTAGCTCGCTCAGCTTGGCGTCCTCGTGCTCGACATCGAATGTCGTCCCCGCAACGCGTATGGAGACGATCCCTTTGTTCTTGTCCAGCAACAGTAAGGTAGGCTGGAAAAGCACATCCTCGTAATCGCGGAAGAGCGGGAAGTCGTAATAGAGAACGCTGTCCCGCAAGGCCAGCCGATTAGCATTCTCTTCGAGGTGATCGATTAGCTGGCGCGCAATTGGATCACTGCGCAGACGCGCGGATGAGACGACTTTTTCTAACATGTCCTGGCTCGTAAAAGCAGAAGAGAGACTGATTGCTAGTCTAGCCGTTCCCGAGGCTCCATTCGGGTCGATCCCAGCCGGTTATGGTGGCGACGCTGATGCAGGCGCACCATACTCGCAACACTTGTGCCATGGCAGGTGTTTTTCATGATGGTTTTCCATCGAGTGGAAGGGCCATTTAGATGCTCCCTTTTAATGCCGGAGTCAACGGGTGACCACGCTGGTTGTGTCAGTTCCTGATGCCTAGAAGCAGCCCGTGGGAGGTTTCAACAATCCGCTCTTCCGAGCAACAGTCACCCAGCGCTGAACGAGTGACCGACCGCAGCCTAAACCAGGCAACAACCTGTAACCAAGCCTATATCTTGCTGCACTCGCTCCCGGCGTTCATCAAACCACGGGCACCTCTTCCCATGCGGTG
>JACCDV010000643.1_pt1 | contig 10481 bp, 12 predicted proteins | sample 7446131 | NCBI WGS metagenome assembly JACCDV01 (sample SAMN15323448, study PRJNA562643) | freshwater metagenome | isolation source: river surface water | place: USA:Blue River Watershed | collected 2017-08-17
CCGCAGGAGAAGGTCTGGAACTACGGCATGGGCATCGCTGGCGCGCTGCTGGTGCTGGTGGTCGGCAAGGCCATGGGGGCGAAAAAACCCCCGGCAGAAGCCTGAACCCCCTTGGAGGTGCAAGGGCGGTGGCTTACCATCGCCCTTCCAAAAACCACATCCAAGGGAGGATGACATGCGTGAATCTGTGCAAAAAGGACTGACACTGATCGAGCTGATGATCGTGATTGCGGTCATCGGCATCCTGGGGGCGCTGGCCCTGCCGGCCTACCAGGACTACACGATCCGGGCCAAGGTGTCCGAGATGCTGCTCGCGGCCAACGGCTGCAAGACCGCCGTGACGGAAGCCATCAGCTCGGCGTCCGGGGCCGACGTTTCCGCGGCCCTGCCCGGGGCCTGCGAGAGCCAGACCTCCAAATACGTCAGCAGCATCGCGGTCAACGCCAACGGCGTGATCACCGTGACCGGCAACCACGAGGCCCTGCGCGGCAGCACCAGCGCGTCGGCCAATGCGATCGCGCTGACCCCGCTGCAAACCGGTGACACGGCCATCAACGGCAGCACCGACGGCGGCAAGAGCGTCAGCGGCTGGCGCTGCGGTCCGGCCAGCAGCAACCCGCTGCCCGCCAAATTCCTGCCAGCGTCATGCAAGGCCTCCTGAGCCATTGCTTTGACCCTCCAGATGCGCAGCCCACGGGCTGCGCTTTGCTTTGATGCGCACGCCCACGCCTGACCCAGGACTGGCCGACCGCATCCCCGGCCTGCTGGTGGTGCTGCTGATGGCGCTGCCCTGGGTCCATCCCTGGGCGCCCGGGCCCGAGTCGAACACACTGCCCGTGCTGATCAGCTGGGCTGTGCTCGCGCTGCTGCTGGCAGTGGGTCGCTGGCCCGGCGCGCAGGCGCTGGCACAGGCCTGGGTCTGGGCCGCGCTGGCCAGCAGCGCCATGGGCCTGCTGCAGTATTTCGGCGAGGCCGCGCGGATGGGCGGCTGGGTGCATGTGCCCGCCTACCTGGGCGATGCGGTCGGCAACCTGCGCCAGCGCAACCAGCTCGCCACCCTCACCAGCCTGGGCGCGGTGGCCCTGCTGTGGTGGCGAAGCCAGGGGCTGGCGGCTGGCCATGCCCTGTGGATGCTCGCCTTGCTGGCCATCGGCAATGCCGCCACCGGCTCGCGCACCGGCCTGCTGCAGTGGCTGCTGCTGCCCGCCTTGGTGCTGATCTGGCAAGGCGGACTGCGCGGCCGGCAGGCACCCTGGTCCTGGCGCCTGCTCGGCTGGGGGCTGGCGGTCTACCTGCTGGCCACGCTGGCCTTGCCGCAGGCCCTGCGGCTGTGGGCCGGCACCGACGTCAGCAACGCCGTGGCGCGGATGGGCGAGCTCGGCGGCTGCGGCTCGCGCAGCGTGCTCTGGGGCAATGTGCTGTACCTGATCGGACAGCAACCCTGGACCGGCTGGGGCTGGGGCGAACTCAAATACGCGCACTACCTGGCCAGTTACCCCGGCACACGCTTTTGCGACATTCTGGGCAACGCGCACAACCTGCCGCTGCACCTGGCCTTTTCCTTCGGCGTGCCGGCAGCGCTCGCCTGCATGCTGGCCCTGCTGGTGCTGGTGCTGCGCGCCAGACCCTGGCGTCTGGTGCAGCCTGCCGACAGCCTGGCCTGGGGCGTGCTGGCCATGGTCGGCTTGCACAGCCTGCTCGAATACCCGCTGTGGTACGGTCCTTTTCAGGTGGCAACGCTCACGGCGGGGCTGCTGCTGTGGCGCCGGGCCAGCGCTGCGCTGCAGGCACCCGGGCTTGGACTGCTGACCCTGGCCTGGACAGCGCTGGTGGTGACCGTGCTGGTGGGCAGCGACTACCAGCGCGCGCGCCAGGTCTACCTGCCCCACGCACAGCGCTGGGCCATCTGGGCGCAGGACCCCTGGACAGCGGCAGGCCGCTCGCTGTTCTTCGGTCAGGCGGTGCGGTTTGCCGAAGTGACCACCACCCAAGTCACCGCGGACAACGCCACCGCCATGCTGCAGGCCAGCCAGGCGATGCTGCATTACTCGCCCGAACCGCGCGTGATCGACAAGCTCATCGAGAGCGCCAGACTGGCCAACGAGGAAGCGCTGGCCCGCTGGCACGAGGCACAGAAAGCGGCGGTCTACGGCCAGAACCCTCGCTGACAGGCCCGCTCTTCACGCAGCCGCATCTGTGTCGGCCTCGTGGCCGGAGCTCACCTGCCACCATCGGGGACGGCGCGAGGTGTACGAGTGGGCGACGGGGGCGAGCTGCTTCAGATGGGGCTTGTCGAACGCCCCGGTGGCCAGCGCGATGGTGGGACCATCGTCGATGGCCCCGAGGGTGCTGCCACAGTCACGGCAAAAGGCCCGGCTCGATGCGGCCGATGAACGCCAGACTGCGGGCATGCCACCGGGACCGGTCCATTCGACCGCCGCAGCCGGAAATTCGACCCAGCCCAGGGTCAAGGCGCCGGAATGCTTGCGGCAGATGGTGCAGGAACAGGTGTGTGGCCACAGGGGCTGCTGGCTCACACGGAAACGGATGCTGCCGCACAGGCAGCCGCCTTCGAGATGGACAGGTTTCATGGTGTGGGGTCGTCTGCGGTGGGATGGGCTTAGCCAGACCCGGCTAGCGGGCTTCCAGCTCGCGCTGCAAGGCGATCCAGGCCGGGTCAAAGCTGAGCTTTCTGGCCAGGGGTGAAGCCGGGTCCAGCACCCGCCAGAAGGGGGGCAGGTTCTGCAGGCTGCCGCTGTGCTGGTACTCCTCCCAGGTGTGCTCGGCCACGATCCTCAGGAACAGCGAAGTGGACACCGGGCAGGCGGCATCGCAAGCGTGCTTGTCGGCCAGTCTTTGCCTGAAGGCCTGGATGGACAGGGTGGTGCCAGGCGCGAGGGTTTGCAGCTCGGCCGCGATCTCTTGCGGGCAGGAGATGAGCAGCTTGGCGCCTTGAGGGACACCGGCAAAGCTTTTGTCGAGGATGACATGGTGCGCCGGTGGGGTGACCATCTTCTCGCGCCACGTCTTCTTGGGTCTGGGCATGGTGGACTCCGGTCCTGCACAAAACCGCCAATGTAGCCAGCCCCACCGCCGGAGCAAACAATCCCCTGGAAAACCCCGTCAATAGGCGTGGCCCGGGCTGCGCTCACGCCACCCAGCTGCCGCTCTTGCCCCCGTGCTTCTCCAGCAGCTTCACTTCACCGATGACCATGCCGCGGTCCGCTGCTTTGCACATATCGTAAATAGTCAGCAGGGCAACCTGCACGGCGGTCAGGGCTTCCATCTCCACGCCGGTCTGGCCGACGTTTTCGGCGGTGGCGGTGCAGACCACCTCACAGGCCTCGGGCAGCACTTCGAACTCGACCGCGACGCGCGTGAGTGCGATCGGGTGGCACAGCGGGATCAGGTCGCTGGTCTTTTTCGCGCCCATGATGCCCGCCAGGCGCGCGATGCCCAGCACGTCGCCCTTTTTGGCGGTGCCCGACTGGATCAGGGCCAGCGTGGCCGCTTGCATGCGGATGCGGCCGGTGGCCACCGCCGTGCGGTGGGTGCTGGCCTTGGCGCCCACGTCGACCATGTGGGCCTGCCCTTGGGCATCGAAATGGGTCAAGGGGGAGGTGTTCGTGCTCATGCGGCGGCCGCGAAAAGGGGTTTACGGAAGGTTGACGACAATGGCGCATGATACGGTCAATGACTTGCTGCCCAGGGCACCCACCTTGAAAGCCAACCCCAAGAAATCCGCACAGCCAATGCGCTGGCCCTCCCGTCTGGGCCTGGGTGTGCTGGCCTGGAGCCTGTGCACCACACCGGCCTTTCCCCATCGCAATGCCTTGCCATCGCTGGGGGAGGGCGAAGCCATTTCACTGGCGGCCGAACGCCAGCTGGGCGACCGGATCATCCGCGAGCTCTACCGCGACCCGGACTACCTCGAGGACGCGGTGCTCGACGATTACATTGCCCGGCTGTGGACGCCGCTGGTGAATGCCGCGGCCGCACGCGGCGAGCTGTCGCCGGAGCTGCGCGAGCGTTTTGCCTGGCGCATCCTCCTGGGCAGGGACCGTTCGGTCAACGCCTTTGCCCTGCCCGGCGGCTACCTGGGTGTGCACCTGGGGCTGATCGCGGTGGTGACCACGCGCGACGAACTGGCCTCGGTGCTGGCGCACGAGCTCAGCCACGTCACGCAACGCCACATTGCCCGGCAGATCGAGGCGCAGGGCCGCATGACGCCCCTGGTGATCGGCTCGCTCATCCTCGGCGCGCTGGCGGCCAGCAAGAACCCGCAGGCCACGCAGGCCCTGATCGTGGGGGGGCAGGCGGCGGCGATCCAGTCGCAGCTGAGCTATTCGCGCGACATGGAGCGCGAGGCCGACCGCATCGGCTTTGGCGTGCTGACCGACGCCGGCTACGACCCGCGCGGCTTTGTCACCATGTTCGGCAAATTGCAGCAGGCCGCCGGAGTGAACGACAACGGCGCCTTCCCCTACCTGCGCAGCCACCCCCTCACCACCGAGCGGATCGCCGACATGCAAAGCCGCCTGCCGATGGGCGCAACAGGCGCTGCGGGCCCCTCCCCGTCGCAGGACCTCGAGCAGGCCATGGTGTCGGCCCGCGCCCGCGTGCTCTCGCAGTCGCAGGTCGACAGCCTGCGGGCCTGGACCCGGCTGCCCCTCACCCTGCCCGCGCAGGCCACCGCGATGCAGCAGGCCGGCAGCCTGTACGCGGCGGCGCTGGCCCACCAGATGCTGCGCGAGCCTGAACAGTCGCAGCAGCAATGGCAGCGGCTGCAGGCGCTGACCGCCAGCCACCCGGCAGCCGCCCGACTGACGCGCCTGCTGGGCGCCGAACTGCAGGCGGCACGGGGCGAACACGCGCAGGCGGTGCAAGGCCTGATGCCTTCGGTCATGGCGGGCCGCTGGCTGCGGCCGGAACTGGTGGCCGTGGCCCAGTCACTGGCGCGGTTGCCAGGGCACGCGGCGGTGCCGGCGGTGGTGCAACAGCTGCGCCTGCAGGTGCAAGACACCCCGCATGATGCGCAGGCCTGGAACCTGATGGCGACCTTGATGGCCGCTCAGGGGCAAAAACTGGGGTCGTTGCGGGCCGAAGGGGAGGCCCAGCTGGCACGCATGGACCTGCAGGGCGCACTGGACCGTTTCAGGGCGGCACAGGATGTGGCTCGCCACGGCACCCTGCAGGCGGGTGACCACATCGAGGCTTCGATCGTGGACACCCGGGTGCGGGACGTTCAGGCCCGGCTGCGCGAGATGCAGCTCGAGCGCTGAACAGCGGCTGCGGCCGCCGGGTCAGTTGGCCGTCGGCTCGGGCTGGCTGCGGCGGGTGCTCCAGGCCCCCAGACCCAACACACCGACCACGGCCACGGCGTAGGTCAGCCAGGACAGCCAGGCCTGGCCAGGGGCGTCGAACACATCGTCGAGGATGGGCTCGCCAACGATCATCTTGGCGGCGGTGAAGGCCAGCACAGCGGCACCGGCCTGGATGATGATGGGGAAACGCTCGACCAGCTTGAGCACCACCGAGCTGCCGAACACCACGATCGGCACGCTGACCAGCAGGCCGATGATGACCAGGTCCCAGGAACCGTGGGCTGCACCGGCCACGCCGAGCACGTTGTCCACGCCCATGAGCGCATCGGCCACGATGATGGTCTTCATCGCACCCCAGAAGGTGGTGGCGGCCGGACCGTGCTCGTCGTGCTCGCCGGTGTCGGCGATCAACTTGTAGGCGATCCAGAGCAGGCCCAGACCCCCGACCAGCATCAGACCCGGGATCTGCAGCAACCAGACCACGCACAGGGTCATCACGCTGCGCACGGCGATGGCGCCGCCGGTTCCCCAGATGATGGCCTTCCTCTGGAGGTGGGGAGGCAGGTTGCGGGCCGCCAGGGCAATGACGATGGCGTTGTCCCCGGCCAGAACCAGGTCGATCAGGATGATGGCCAGCAGCGCGGACCACCAGGGGGCAGACAGGAATTCCATGAATGTTGTTCTCCGAAACGTGTACCAATCCCGGGGGGCCTGTCCATGTCAGGCGGTTTTCCGGCAAATTGCCGCCAGCTGGACCTCGACAAACCCTCACAGGCTTTCATCGAAGGTCTTGCTCAGCCCGGGAACCCCGGGCCCGACACACCGGAAGCCCGCAGGGCTTCGTCATGACGGCATGCCGATGACAGATCCATTGCCTGCCGCAGGGAGCTACTCCCCTTCTGGGCGCATTACACCCCGGTCGGCAACTCCCCATGCGGCGCATGGACATAACGGTTGATGGGCCCGTCTGCCCCTGCAAGGCGCCAGTGCGCACCCGGCAATGGCCTGCGTAATCACGGGGCTTGAACCCCGGTGCAGAATTTCGATACCGAAAGGGGAGTAGCGATCCACACCCCGTGTGGAGCTGGGCATCCGTCAGTACGTGGCTTGAACAAAGCCATCGGGCCCGAAGACATGTCGCCGACATGCTCCCGCAAGACCTTTTGGGAATGTTCTGTCCATTCCTTCACAAAGGTCCAACCATGGAAAACCTGTTTCATACCGTCGCGCCCACCTGGCTGTGGGTCACCTTCGTGGCCATCGTTCTGGTGGCGCTGTTTGTCGATTTCGTGCTTCTGCGCAAGCAGGGGGCCCACGAAGTGGGCTTCAGGGAAGCGCTCCACTGGTCCATCGTCTGGGTGGCCGTGAGTTTTGTCTTCAATGGCCTGTTCTGGTGGGCGGTCAAGGACTCGACCGGCTCGACCGAAGAGGCCAACACCCGGTCGCTCGAATTCCTGACCGGCTACCTGATCGAGAAAAGCCTGGCGGTCGACAACATCTTTGTCTTTCTGATGATCTTCACCTACGTCGCGGTGCCGCCGGCCTTCCAGAAGCGGGTGCTGATGATCGGCATCGTCGGCGCCATCGTGCTGCGCACCGTGATGATCCTGCTGGGCGGCTGGCTGCTGGCGCAGTTCCACTGGATCCTCTATGTGTTCGGCGCCTTCCTGATCCTGACGGGTGTGAAGATGTGGGTGGCCGCCGGCAAGGAACAGACGCTCGATGACAACCCGGCCCTCAAGCTCTTGCGCAGGCTCATGCCGGTCAGCCAGAACTACGACGGCGAGAAGTTCTTCACGCTGGAAAACGGCCGGAAGATCGCCACACCCCTGTTCATGGTGATCTCGCTGGTGGCGCTCACCGACGTGATCTTTGCGGTCGACTCGATCCCGGCGATCTTCGCCATCACCAGCGACCCCTTCATCGTGCTCACGAGCAATGTGTTCGCCATCCTGGGGCTGCGGGCCATGTACTTCCTGCTGGCCGCCGTGGCCGGCAAGTTCCACCTGCTGAGCTACGGTCTGGCGGTGATCCTGGTCTTCATTGGCACCAAGATGGTGCTGATCGACGTGTTCAAGATCCCGGTGCTGGTGTCGCTGGGCGTGGTGGTGGCCATCCTGGCCCTGACCATGTGGCTGAGCGTGCGCAGCGCCAGCCGCAGCCCCGGGCACTGAAGCCCGGCAAGGGGGGCGGTCAAGCGGCTATGATCGCCTCCCTTGTTGTTCAGACCATGGCCGGAATCCACATCACCGACATCGAAGCCGCCATCAACCACTGGCGCGCCAAGAACCCCTCTCCGGACGGGGTGACGCTGCCGCGCGAACTGCGCGCGCTGGCCGAGGTGTATGCGCTGATGGTCTATTACAAGCAGGACCTGGCCGACGAGTTCACGCTGCCCCACGATGCGGCCGAAGCCTTCCAGGACTGGTACGCCACCACGCCGGACACGCCCTGCATTGCGATCTGCTCGACCAGCCAGGGCGATGCGCACTGCAAGGGCTGCGGCCGCACCTTCGAGGAGGTGCAGCTGTGGACCGAAATGAGTGCCGGGGAAAAGCGCTCGGTGTGGCGTCGCATTTCGCTCGAAGGCACCTCATGGCGCTTCAACCGCTATGCCGAACGGGCTGCCGAACACCGCCAGCAGGCCAAAGCCGCCGCCGAGGCCCAGACCCTGCTCCCGCTGTAGGCGCGATCACCCTGCAGGCGTTGTCTCCTTGCAGGAGCGGTCTCTGACCGCGATCAAGCAACAGACAGCCATCGCGGTCGGAGACCGCTCCTGCGGCAAAACGGGGTCACCAGCCCAGGCCCAGGTGCAGTGGCAGGTACACCGCCATGCCCAGCAGGATGGTCAGCAGCACATCGCGGCGCCAGAAGTAGGTGGCGGCCCCGGCCGCTGCAGCAAACAGACGGGCGTCCTGCCAGCTGCCAATCAATTGGCCTTGCGACATGACGATCTCGGGCACCACCACCGCCGAAAGGGCTGCGATCGGGGCGTATTGCAGGCCGCGCTGCGCCCAGGCGGGCAGTTGCCAGGGCTTGCTGGACATGAAAAAGAAGCTGCGGGTGATCACGGTGACCGCGGCCAAGCCCAGGATGACCAGCAGGGTCCAGAGGTCGGTGCCGTTCATGTCGCACCTCCGGAAGGCGCAGGGCGCAGGCGCTCGACGGTCAGGCACAGGATCACGGCCACCGCAATGGCAAAGACGATGTTGAGCTTGAGCGGCAGCGCATAGGCCAGCACCGCGGCCGCACCGGCCACCGCCGACGACAGGATGCGCATGCGCGAGCTGGCCAGGGAGCACTGGATGCCCAGCAGGCACAGGATGCCCGCAAAGCCCAGGCCCCAGGACGTGGGGATGATGTTGGCCAGCGCGATGCCGATCAGGCTGGCCACGATCCAGCTGAGCCAGTTCAGGCCGTCGTTGCCGGCCAGGTAAGCCTCCTGCTCGCGCTTTTCTTCTGCCGTCTGGCCAGGCTGATGAAAGCGCCGGGTGAACAGCACATAGCTGATGTCGGCCGTGAGGTAACCATGGCCCAGCCGCTGCCACAGCGGCAGGTGCATCAGATAGGGGCGCAGGTGCAGGCTGAAGACCACAAAGCGCAGGTTCACGCAAAAGCCGGTGGCCAGGATCACCCAGGCCGGGGCGCCCGCCACGATCAGCGGGATCGCGGCGAGCTGCGAGCTGCCGGCGAAGACGGTGAGCGTCATGGCCACCGCCTCGACCACGCTCATGCCCGACTTGACCATGGCCACGCCGGTCATCAGGCCCCAGGCGGCGATGCCGGGCGCCTGCGGCGAGACATCGCGCATGCCCTCCCGAAAGGCGGGGTGCCGGTACAGGTGCGGCAAAAAAAACATCAGTCGGCTTTCAGGCGCTGGCCCGCCTGCAGCGGACAGCCGCGCAGGAAGTCGGCCGCATTCAGGCGCTTGCCGCCCGGGCGCTGCATCGCGGTCAGGCACAGCTGGCCCTGGCCACAGGCCACACGCACACCGCTGGCATCGGCCTGCACCACGGTGCCCGGCGTGGCGGGCTGGGCCAGCGGCTCGGCCACGGCCGCCCAGAGCTTGAGCGTTTCGGTGGCGCCGTGGTGGGTCAGCGGCACCGTCATGCCCGGAAAAGGGTCAAAGGCGCGGATGCGGCGGGCCAGCACCTGTGCATCCAGGGTCCAGTCGAGGGCGGCTTCGGCCTTCTCGATCTTGTGCGCGTAAGTGATGCCTTCGGCGGGCTGTGGCGTGCGCACCAGCGCATCAGGCGCAGCGAGCGCCTGCACGATGCACTGCCCACCCAAGGCCGCCAGAGCATCGTGCAGGGTGGCGGTGGTGGCGTCGGGGGCGATCGGCAAGGTCCTGACCAGCAGCATGTCGCCGGTGTCGAGCCCAGCGTCCATCTGCATGATGGTGATGCCGGTTTCAGGGTCACCGGCCTCGATGGCGCGGTGGATCGGCGCCGCACCGCGCCAGCGCGGCAGGATGGAGGCGTGGATGTTCAGGCAGCCCCGCGAAAAGGGGACCCCCACGCTGGCCACTTCGTGTGCTGCGCTGCCCCCCAAGGGGGCCTTCGCGGCTTGGGACGGCCCGGCGCCGCTCATCATGTCCAGCACCCACTGCGGCAGGATCAGACCATAGGCGGCCACCACCATGCATTCGGCCCGGGCCGCCAGCAGGGTATCGCGCGCCGCAGCGGCGTCTTCGGGGTACTTGCTGTCCAGGCGCAGGCTGCGGGGCTGGGCCACCGGCACGCCGTGGTCGAGCGCCCATTGCTTGACGGGCGAGGCCTGCAGCTTCATGCCGCGGCCTGCGGGGCGGTCGGGCTGGGTCAGGACGAGGGCGATCTCGTGGCCTGCCGCATGCAGGGCGGCCAGGGCCTCGCGCGCAAATTCGGGCGTGCCCGCAAAAACCAGTCTCAATCCAGGCTCCCGGGTCAGCGGCGCTCGTCGCGCAGCGCCTTGGCCAGCTTGGTCTTGATGCGGCCCTGCTTGAAGGGCGAGAGGTATTCGACAAACACCTTGCCCATGATGTGGTCCATCTCGTGCTGGATGCACACCGCGAGCAGGCCGTCGGCCTCGATCAGCTGCGCCTTGCCTTCGCGGTCCAGGGCCTTGACCTTGACCGCGGTGGCCCGCTCGACGCCGTCGTAGATGCCCGGCACCGAGAGG
>JACCDV010733477.1_pt1 | contig 10480 bp, 3 predicted proteins | sample 7446131 | NCBI WGS metagenome assembly JACCDV01 (sample SAMN15323448, study PRJNA562643) | freshwater metagenome | isolation source: river surface water | place: USA:Blue River Watershed | collected 2017-08-17
AAACAGTGGCTGCTTCCCGGCCGGCTAATGCCTGATTAAACTTTGGGGCGCCATTTGAAAAACTGGAATACGTTTCAACTAATCTGAGTATAGATCTGCCAGATTCTTCTATGCTGTATGCTGACAAAGCGTATAATAGTTTGGCATTCGAGGCAGAATTACGAGACCTCAATCTAATGCTTATTCCACAACGAAAGCGTGCGTCAAAAAATCAACATTCTGGATGTTTGCGATTCCTTCAAGTTTCAGGATGTAAGGCAGTTGAAACCGTTTTTTAGTCAAATTTCAAGAATTATGCCGAGATCCTTTTCTGTGCGTACAGCATCAGGATTGCATCTTCGGATTGTTTTGTTATTGCTTGCTTACGCTGTACATCGATTTACCCCAGCGCTTACGCCCTAAGCATCGGCTGTAACAACTAATCTAATTCGCTGCTCTCCTTGCTTTCGGTGAAGAACCTTAACTTCGCCCTTATAGCTCGTATCTTAATTGTTTCGCTCGATGCTAAGGGCGAATAAGCAGCCAATCGGGTTTAAACGATATTTGCGTATAATTAGAAAAATAGCTTGATAACTCAGAGGCTGAGAAGTAGGACTCTGTTTTGACAGAATAAGAGGTTTTGAGATAGGGTTTGTGAAGAGGGTGACTCATGGGGTTAAAGAATTTTCCGGTTCTAGTTGAAGGTCAAAAGGTTGTAGCTGCATCGGCTATGGCTAAAATTGAGGCAAAGGCAATTTTAGAGGGCGATGCTACGAGTAATGAGTACATGCAAAATGCTGCTCTTGGGATTTTTGAAGTAGCCTTAAGGTTTATCCAAGAAAAAAATCTTCCGAATGAAGTCATTTTAGTCTGTGGTAAAGGAAATAATGCAGGCGATGCCTATTCTGTAGGTGAGCTATTTTTAGAAAATGATGTGAAAGTGAAGGCTTATCAATTATTCCCCTTAAAAAGCTCTTCAGAATTGTGCAAGGCTCATGCGGAACTATTTAAGGATAAAGGGGGAACGATTGAAGAGATTGAAAATGTTTCTGAGTGTATTTTTCCTTCTGGGGTTTTAGTTTTAGATGGAATGTTAGGAACAGGGTTTCGTGGGTCTGTTGAAGGACTTATGAAGGAGGTTATTCAAAAGCTGAATGCCTCTACTAATCCAATTTTGGCAATTGATATTCCTTCTGGAGTTATTGGAGATAGCGGAATTGTTGAAGATGTAGCTGTGAATGCCGATCTTACTGTTTATGTAGGGTTATTAAAAATTGGACATCTTTATAATCAAGGATTTGAGTGTGCAGGTGAGCTTCATGCAGTTGATTTTGGAATGTCTCAAAAATATATAGATGAATTAGAGTCTTTTGGGTCGATTGTAAATTTAGAGATTGTATCTAGAAATCTCCCTTTTCGAAAAAGAACAGTGAACAAATATTCTGTAGGTCAAGTTTTATTAGTGGCTGGCTCTCCCGGAATGCCGGGAGCTGCTATTTTAGCTGCAAAAGCAGCGCTTAGAAGTGGCGCTGGAATGGTAAGACTTTGCCATCCACCTGATATGGAGTATGAACTTTTTGGTTGCCCTCCGGAAGTTGTAAGGCATTCTTATACGGTAGAGCACATGGAAAAGATTTTTCAGGAATTTAGTAGAACGAATGCGATACTAATTGGTTCCGGATTAGGAAGGTCAGAAGATGTCCCGAAAGTTTTAAAAAAAATTTACAGTGAGGCAAAATGCCCACTTGTAATTGATGGTGACGCACTTTTCTTTTTTGAAGGGGGGGTTCATTCTGCAATATTAACTCCTCATAAGGGCGAACTTAAAAAGTTATTGCAAGTGAAGGAAGAGATTTCGGATCTGGAATTGATTAGACTCGCAGAAGAGTTTGCAAAACGCCATGAAGTTGTGATTGTTTTCAAAGGGGCTCCAACAACAGTCATTGCGCCGGCAGGTCCAAAAGTGATTATTCCTTATGGAAATAAAGGTATGGCGTCGGGTGGTATGGGAGATGCTCTTGCCGGCATCATTGTGTCATTACTTGCTCAAGGAAAAGAGCTTAGAGAGGCTGCAATTTTAGGCGCAACCATTCATGCTCTTGCAGGGGATAAAGCCAAAGAGAGCCATTCTCAATATTCGATGATCGCAAGTGATCTTATCGAAAGCTTGCCTTTGATCTTTCTTCAATCTTCCGAATAAAATTTGGGGTCAGACGTCAGACCCCGAATTAAAGTATGTACAGTTAATTTTTTTTTTGTATCTTGCTTTTAGAATAGTTAAAATTATGATGGGGGTCATTTTGAAAAATTCTATTTGCGCATTTGGGTGTGTTGTTTTGAGTTTAGCTCAGGCGGGGATTTTTGCAGGGTCTGCTTCGTGGAATGTAGATGCAAGCGGAAAATGGTCGAATGAAAAAAATTGGTTGCAAACTTCTGGAATTAATAAAATTTACCCGGATGGCATTAAAGATGTAGCGACATTTCCTCCTTTTATTATTAAAGCCCCTAGGGTCATTACAGTGGACGGAACTTTTAGTGTTGCAACTCTTGTTTTTAATAGTGATACGCAATACATGCTCTCCTCTGGGGAGTTAAACATTTATAATGCAATTCAAGTGACAGGTAAAGCTGAGATTAGTTCACATTTAAATTTACAAAATACGATTAATATCATGGCTAATGATAATTTTGTCATTTCAGGCAATATTTCAGGAAATTATGGAATTGTTAAGCAAGGCTCATGTAATTTAACTATTTCAGGATCAAATAGTTATACTGGTCCCACAACTATTCAGAGTGGCGTTTTACAGGCGGGTAAAGAAAACGCATTTGCTCTGAATTCGGCAGTTGTATTTGCAAACACATCGGGTGTGATTTTAGATCTGAACAATTATGAAAATAAAATTGCAAGCTTAAGTGGCGGTGGGAATGCAGGAGGCAATGTTTTATTAGGAACAGCAAATCTTACTCTTGGAGATGATTCAAATACTGCTTATGAAGGTTCAATTTTTGGAACAGGTGGAGTGATTAAAGTTGGGACGGGAACGCTTTGTTTAACTGGCACAAATAATACATATAGCGGAACAACTCTTATTAATGGAGGAGTTTTAAAAGCAGGTGGATCTAAAGTTTTATCGCCAAATTCTTTCATTGAGCTAGCGAATGCAGATGGCGCAGCTCTTGATTTAGGTGGGTATCAGAATGTGATTCCTAATATTAGCGGTGGTGGTATTTTAGGTGGCAATATTTGTTTAGGAAATGGGGAACTAGTTTTTGGAGATAGTAGCGATACAAAATTTCATGGATGCATTTCTGGTAGCGGAGGAATCACTAAAAATGGTAGCGGAACATTCTCTTTAACAAGAATGAGTACTTACACAGGGCCTACCCAAATCAAACAAGGAACTTTTCAGTTAACAGGTCTGATTGTTTCTCCTGTAACCATTAATCAGGGAGCCACACTTATGGGAAATGGCATCATTTTGGCAGACGTAGTGAACCAGGGCACCTCAAAACCGGGAAATGGATCAGGGTATTTGACTGTTCTAGGAAATTACACGCAGGCAAAAAATACTACTCTGGAAATAGGGCTTAATACTCCTATAACAGATTGTCTGCGTGTGACGGGAGTTTTTACAATTGAAGATGGGGTAACTTTAAATATTGTAGTGCCTGAAAAATATTCCCCAGGGGATACGTTTGAGATTATAACAGCTGGTCAGAAAATTGTAGGAATGTTTTCTCAAATTAATTTTCCGGATCAATATTCTGTAACAACTTCTCAAACAAGCATTAGTGTGGTTATGAAATAATGGAAAGGTAAGTGTTTTTTGAAGTTCTCAACTTATATTATTTGGTGTGGTCTTTTAGCTCTAGAACTTTGTGCTGACACGAATACTTGGCAAAGTCCTACTCAATCAGGTTTATGGACAACCACCACTAATTGGTCTTTAAACACTCTTCCTACGAGTGTTACGACAGCTATTTTTCCCGATCTTTCAGCTTCATCTCCTTATACAATTACGGTTACAGGGAGTCAGTTTGCAAATATTTTACAATTTACATCAAATAATCAATATACAATTCAAGGATCAGGGTCGATAAGTCTTTATCAAGAAGTTGATATATTGGGAAACAGCCCTCAAATCATTAGTTGTAATATCACTTTATCTGGTAGCTCCCCTATTGCGTTTAATATGACTAATGCAGAGTTAACACTTAATGGAAATTTAAGTGGGTCTACTGGAATCACTGTATCTGGCGGAATTCTTTTTTTATATGGGACAGGCAATTCTTATTCCGGAGTTACGCATGTCTTGAGTAATGCAATATTAACTGCATCATCTTCAGCTGCATCGCTTTCTAATAATTCTCTGATCTTATTGGAGATTAATTCAGAGCTTGACTTAGGTAATCAGAATAATCAAGTTCCTACAATTAATACTCCTTTAATGTCCGCAACAGATTTAATTCCTCAAGTTAATTTAGGTAGTGCAACTCTTACGATCTCTTCTCCTTCAGGCTCTTTTTACGGGTATATAACAGGCAGTAGTGGTGGTTTGACACTTTCAGGTCCTGGAACTTTAACAATAGCAACACCAGTGAGCAATTCTAATGATTATTCCGGAACAACTTCAATTTCAAATGCAGGGGTGGGCAGTGCGGTATTAGCATTTGCAGCTCCAGGTTCTGTATCTCCAAATTCAATTGTATCGATAGGTACAAATGGCGTCCTTGATATTAGTGCAAGTGGAGTCGGAACTGTTACTATTCCCAACATCAGCGGCACCGGAAATGCTAACTTAAATTTGGGTGCAAATGAGCTAGTTTTTGGAAGTAATAATGCAGTTTCCTCTTTTGCTGGGACGATTACGGCAGGAGGAGATGGATGGGTTTTGAATAAAGTAGGAACTTCAAGTTTTACGTTAACTGCAACTATTAGTGCTACGAATACTGGAACAATTCAAATTGATTCAGGCACGTTTACTGTATCGGGAACAAATGTATTAGGATCTAAATCTTCGGTAGTTATGAGTGGTACGTCTACATTAAATATGAGTGCGGGAGGGACAAGTAATCAAATTGCAAATTTAAGCGGTGCATCAGGGAATAGTATTTTACTTGGCTCTAATACGATAACAGTAAATGATACGGCAACAAAGACATTTGCCGGAACTATTACAGGTACTTCGAGTGCAATTTTTTCTAAAGCAGGAACAACTACACTTACTCTTAGTAACTCAGCAGCATTAAGTAGTTTTTCAGGAGGAATTGTAGTTAATGGCGGTAATCTTGATTTACAGCAAAATAGCGCTATTACGATTAAGTCTTTGAATGGATCTCTTGGAACACTTACATTAGACAATTCTAATTTGATTGTTACCTTAGCGGGGCCAAGTGCCGGAACTTATTCCGGAGTGGTTGCAGGAAGTGGCGGTCTTACAATTCCTACAGGGGCTACTTTTACAATGACCGGAAATAACACTTATTCGGGTCAAACTATTCTGCAAGGAACGGCTATCCTTAATGCTTCGGGGGGTAGTCCAAGTACAGTTATTGTCATGGATTCCGGAACTACTATTAATTTGCAAGGGAATTATTCGGTAGGAGCAATAAATGACCCTGTAGGTTTTGGAGTTGCAGGAACTGTTAATTTAGGAACGTACGGTCTTTCTATTGTGGAGCCAACGGGTACTTTTAGTGGCTCAATTGCGGGGGCAGGTGGACTTACCGTAACTGATATTGGCTCGTGGACCATAGCATCAAATGCAGGAAATAATACGTACAGTGGAACAACATCTATTACGAATCATGCTGTCCTTATTGTGGGGAATACAAGTGCATTATCAACAGCTTCTGTTGTCTCATTAGGTGATCATGGACAACTTAGTTTAAGTGGAAATGATGCGGAAATTGGAGGGTTAACAAGCAGTGATAGCACAGGGCTAATTCAATTAGGTATAAATGTATTACAAGTAGATATGAATAACGCCTCAAGTACATTTGCGGGGCAAATTACATCAAATGACCCAAGTAGTTCAAGTCCCACAAATGGTCTTACTTTAAATGGACCAGGAACGCTTACTTTAACAGGGACAAGCAATAATTATACAGGAACTACAATTTTGGAAAATGCAGTAGTTTTAAGTGGGAATGCTAGCGCGTTATCTCCTAATACTACGGTGAACTTGAAAGATACCTCTCAATTAAATGTAAATGGAACAAATACAATTAAAGATATCACGGATGACACGCTTGGAACGAGTAAAATTAATTTAAACTCAGGAATATTGACTATTCAAGGGCTAAACGCTGCGACCGGACCAGTTGGCACATACACAGGACAAATTACAGGTATTGGCGGTCTTACTATTATAAATGCAGGCAATTTTGTACTTAATAATTCGAATTCAGGCACAGCTAACAATTATCAGGGAGTCACTTCAGTAAAAAATCAGGCATTTTTGACAGCAGAAACGACTTATTCTCTTTCTCCAAATTCTTCAGTAAATCTTGTCTCTGGAGCACTTAATATTACTCTTCCGCTTCTAACAGATTTAGTGACAATTAAAGATTTATCAGCCGATTTAAATTCGATAGTAAATTTAAATCTAGGGGTTTTAGTTCTTGGAAGTAGCGATCAATCAACTACTTGTGAGGCTCAAATTGCAGGAGTCGGAGCAATTACAAAACAAGGTTCACAAACATTTACGCTAAAGCAGTCGGCAAATCTTGGGCAAAACAGTTATTCAGGAGTTACCACGATTAACGGAGGGACCTTATCAGCAGGCAATGCAGACGCTTTTTCTTATGCATCAATAATTCAGTTAAATACAGGAATTCTTGATGCAAATGTTTATGCAAGTGCGATTTCGGATTTAAACGGTTTGAGTGGTACTAAAATTACTATAAATAATTCTGGAGCTAATTTAGGGATTCTTACAATAGGTGTTTCCGGACAAGCATCCCCAGTGGGCACATACTTAGGTAAAATTACAGGTACTGGTAGCTTCGTTATTACGAATTCAGGAAATTATACATTAAGCCCTACACTAGCAAATGATTATTCAGGATTAACAACGGTTTCTGGAAATTCGACATTAAATGCAGGTGTTAATTCGGCATTTTCTGCTAATTCAATTGTTCAAGTAGATTCTGGATCCATTTTAAGTGTTCATGGGTTTAATAATGCAATTGCAGGCTTGACAGGAGCTGGAACAGTTGCATTAGGAAGCCCTGTAACACCTGGAAATACATTAAGTATTGGTGGGACAAATTTGTTTAGTTCATTTTCCGGAGCGATTACATCAACAGGAAGCATTGGCATTACAAAAGTTGGTACAGGTACGTTTACACTTTCTGGAGCAGGGTTAAATACTTATTCTGGATTGACAATCATTTCAACAGGAACTCTTGCAGCGGGTGATAGTGTTAATGATGTCTTTTCGCATAATTCAGTGGTGCAACTTTCCAGTGGAGCAATACTAAATAATAACGGACGAACCAATCAGATCGGGAATTTAACTGGGGCCGGAGGAACAGTTATTTTGGGTGCTTCAGGCACCTTGTCAATAGGGGTTTCTTCTCAACCTTCTGCTTTTGGTGGAGGGATTGTTGCAACACTTACCTCAACTTCGGGTGGAAATCTAACTATATTAGCTAGCGCAACAGTCGAGCTTTCTGGGACGGGTTTGAGTACTTATGGTGGTACAACTTATGTGGCAGGCACTTTGCAAGCAGCAAATCCTAATGTCTTTTCTCCTAATTCAACTGTGAATATTGCAGATACTGGCATGCTTGATTTGAATGATTTTGATAACACAATAGGAGCTTTAAGTAGTGTTGGAGGAGCAATAAATGCTGTAGTTGAATTAAAAAGTGGCAGCAATTTGATCATGGGCGGAAATGGGGCTGTTACAACGTATGATGGGGTGATTCAAAATGTAGGCAATGTAGAGCAGACAACAGGAAAAATTAGTTTTTCGCAAGCAAATACTTACACAGGTAGTACAACAATTACAGGTGGTGGAACAATTGTCATTACGAATGACAACCAATTAGGGAACGGGACAAATCTTTTTTTAAGTAGTGGAACGTTAGAAATAAATGCAGCGGGGCAGAGCTCATCAAGAACGGTATCTCTTACAGGGAATAGTAACTTTATTCAAGTAGATGCAGGGACTTTTACGCTTACGGGTCCTGTTCAGGGAAGTGGTGGAGTTACTAAATCAGGTGCTGGAACAACGCTTGTTCTTAATAATGGGGCAACAGATTATACGGGACCTACATCTATAGCAGAAGGGACATTGCGGGCAGGTGGTGCAAGCACACTTTCTGCAGGATCTGAGATAACTATATCAAGCGGAGCAGTTCTTGATTTAAATAACAATTCAAACCAAATTGCAAATTTATCAGGTCAAGGAAATGTTACTTTAGGAACTGCGTTATTAACAGTAGGTAATGCATATAATGGCTACTACTATGGCGTTATTTCTGGCACTGGTGGACAACTGACAAAAACGGGATCTGGAACTCTTACACTCTATGGAATTAGTACTTATACGGGAGCTACGGAGATTAATGAGGGTAGTTTATCAATTAGTGGGCAAATCAGTTCTGACACAACAGTAAATTTGGGAGGAACGCTTAGAGGAACGGGACAAATTAATGGATCAGTAACATGCTATGGAACTACAGCTCCCGGAAATAGCATTGGTACATTGACCGTAGCAGGCCCTTATACAGCAGCATCAGGATCTAATTTTGAAGTAGAATTAAATTCTACAACAGCTGATAAATTAGTTACAACTACCGGCGGAGTATTCACTATTGATAGTAATGCCACCTTGACGGTAATTCCTTTTAGAGGTCTGTATAGTCCAAGAACTCAATATGTAATTGTTGAAGCGGCAGGCGGCGTGGTTGGTGAGTTTGATTCTGTAGTTACAACGATCACAAAGGCAGCAGTTGAGGTTGATTATTCGGTGCCTAATGAAGTGATTCTTTTTATTACAGTCAAAGCTTTTTCAGATATAGGGCTTAGTTGGAATGCGATAAATGTTGCTAAGGCGCTAGATCGGATTATGGAATTAGATCCTCCAGAATGGTCAGAAGAACTGGATGTTTTATTTTATTTATCTGAGCCGGACTTAAATGATGCACTCAATCAGCTTGATCCAGCACAGTTGAAAGGGTTTTCCATCATACAACAAAATAATGCAGTCAGAGTGCAAAACGGAATTTCATTAAGGTTTCAAAATTTTCTAGATAAAATGAAGTGTCCTAGATTAAGAGGGTGTAATTTTAAAAGAAGTCCTGTCTATCTTTGGGTGGATGGATTTAATAGTAAATTGAGACAACCCTCCAATTTAGTAGATACAAACCCACAAGTCGGCTACCGCACAAATACAGGCGGAGGCTCTATGGGCATAGATATGAATTTTGCAAAACATGGTTATGTTGGATTAATGGGAGCCGGTACTTATTCTGATATTAAATGGGTAAATGGACAAGGAAAAGGACATATTACTACTGCATATGCAGGTATTTATGCTTCTTGGCTTCAAGAAAAAAGATTTGTGAATTTCTCACTTCTTGGTTCTACGAGTTCCTATGGAGCTCTTCGAAATATTATTTATCCAGGGGTGTTTGAAACAGCGACAAGTGAACATAACGGACTACAGTTACTTACTCATTTAGATTTAGGTCTTAATTTTTATGCGCTTGGAATTACCTTTAGGCCCTTTGAATCACTAGATTTTATTATTCAACATGAAAACGCCTTTCAAGAAAATGGCGCCGGAGTGTATAACTTAGATGTTCAAAAAACAAATCCTCAAATGTTTAGAAATGAACTTGGTTTGAATTTTTCAAAATGTTTTAACATCTCGAAAAAAAGTAGAATTTTAGCAGACTTAAAACTTTCGTGGGTTTCAGAAAGTAGAATGAAAGGGACGCTTTTTACTTCGAATTTTGTAAACTATGACGATATTACCTTTCAAACAAAAGGGTACTACCCCAATCGTAACTTTTTCTCTCCGGGAGCCTCCCTTACAGGAAATTTCTGCCGTGATTCAGCATACATTACAGTCTCTTATGATGCCGAAATCGGCAATCATTACCTAGATCAACGTACCGGTTTTCAGCTTGGTATTAAGTTCTAAGGGAGACGTCTGACCTTATTTTTTATTTGTGATTTGCGGAGATTTCGCGCCATTTTTTGATCATGCGGGTGGCTAAGGGAGCTGATTCTTTGCCGTGATCTGCAAAGCGAAGAGAGACGACTACAACAAGGTCGCTTTCATCAAAGGATTCTTTTTCTTTGAAGGAAATTCCGCCGAACCAGATGTGTTTGCAAATGACGGGATCTACCTCACGGTTTAAAAAGGGACGGTAGAGAATTTCTGCTGTCGATGTTTTTCCTGCCATGTAAGGTCTGATTTCATCATAATCTTTTTTTAGGTACGGTTTTTCCCATAATGTTCTGATGTTGGATGTTTTC
>JACCDV010973204.1_pt1 | contig 10480 bp, 6 predicted proteins | sample 7446131 | NCBI WGS metagenome assembly JACCDV01 (sample SAMN15323448, study PRJNA562643) | freshwater metagenome | isolation source: river surface water | place: USA:Blue River Watershed | collected 2017-08-17
CTTCTTTTTCGCGCGCGAGGTGTTTACCGAAGCCATCGGCCACAGCCTGGCGGCGGGTTCCCGGTGGGGAGTGGGGGATGCTTGGGCTGGAAAGCGGGTGGTTGTGGAGTACACCGACCCGAACCCGTTTAAGGAATTTCATATTGGCCACCTCTTTACGAACGTGGTTGGCGAAAGTGTGGCCCGTTTGTTTGCGGCTGGCGGAGCCGAAGTGGTTCGGGCGTGCTATCAGGGCGATGTTGGGCTCCATGTGGCCCAGGCAGTGTGGGGAATGGATAAGCTTGGCCTAACCGAGATCGGCTCGTTCGCGGCCAAGGACCTCGGCCGCGCGTATGCCCACGGAGCAAAGGCGTTAAAGGAAGATGAAGCGGCGGCTGCCGAGATCAAGGCTTTGAATAAAATAATTTACGAGCGGTCCGATGAACGGATCAACCGCCTCTACGACGCCGGACGCGAGGTTTCCCTCGAGTATTTTGAAACCATTTACGCCCAGCTCGGTACCAGATTTGACGAGTACTTCTTTGAAAGCGAAGCGGCGCCTTTGGGAACGGAATTGGTCTTGAGTCACCCGGACGTGTTCCGGGAGAGCGAAGGGGCGCGCATCTTTGTCGGTGAAGAGTACGGGCTCCATACCCGAGTGTTCCTGAATGCCCAAGGGTTGCCGACCTACGAAGCCAAGGAGCTCGCGCTCGCCAAACTGAAAGCGGACCGCCTAAAGGGGTACGATTATTCGGTCGTATCAACCGCCAAGGAGATCATCGAGTATTTCAAGGTGCTGCTCGCTGCTATGCGGCTCGTATACCCCGAGTTGGCCGAGAAAACGGAACACGTTGGCCATGGGATGGTGCGGCTTTCGACGGGCAAAATGTCTTCGCGAACCGGCGACGTGATCGCGGCCACCGATTTCATCGGGGAAGTATCGAGGGCAGCCAAAGACCGCATTGTCGCGGCGGGGGTTGCGGAACCAACGCCTGAATTGGTGGAGGCGATCGCGATCGGCGCAATCAAATTTGCCGCCCTTAAAAGCAACGTGGCGCAAGATTCCGTGTACGACAATGAGTCAGCGTTATCATTTGAAGGCGATTCCGGACCATACCTCCAGTACACGTATGCTCGCATCCAAAGCGTGCTCGAAAAGGCCTCGGGGGTTGGGGTGGTGCCGTCGACTTTGGCTGCACCGGCTCCGTATGAGTGCGAGCGGCTCTTGCCACGGTTTCCGGACGTACTCGCCGCAGCGCTTCGCGCTCGCTCGCCGCATAGTGTCGCCAAGTACCTCCTTGACCTGGCGGCCGCCTTTAACCGTTTCTATGCCATGGAAAAGATCGCTAATCCGAGCGACCCGTACGCACCGTATAAAGCGGCAGTGGCGGAATCGGTTGGCATCACGATCCGAAACGGGCTGTCAGTGCTCGGCATCAAGGCGCCGTCTCGCATGTAGTGCTACGGTGCTTTTGTGAGTGCCAAAAACGCCTCACCAGCTTTAGCGTACACTTTGTTATCGGCTTTCAGTGCCGCGATGGCGGGGAAGCTGCAGAGTTCCGCTGCTACTTCCTGGGAAGGGGAGCTGATGGCCACGTTTTTACCACGTCGCGTTAACTCGGCCACCGTTTCTGAAAGCGCTTCAGCACCTTCAAAATCCACGGAGTACAAATTGCGCAACCGGATGATTACAGCTGGTACCCGATCGCTGTGCGCGAGCCGTTTTAGATTGTTTAAATGGCGGACTGCGTCAATGTACCCTAGATTGCCGGCAATGCTGTAGGTAGCAACAATTATCTGCTTGTCAGTTTTTGGAAAGATCAGGTGCCGACCATTGTGAACAACGTCATTGGTGCCGTCATCATAGTTCCAGATAATGTCGAACCGCCCGTGCGCTACTCGGCTGGCAAATATGAGCAACGCTGCTACTGCACCGATAGTTACCCCCAGTCCGGCATCATGGAAAATAGTAATGCCGGCCACGAGTACCGCTACGGCAAAACTCTCTTTTTCATGCTTCCAAAACTCGACGAATTTATCTGTTTCCAAAAGGCCCAATGCAGTATTCACTAAGATGGCAGCAATGACCGGCATTGGCAGGTACGAGAAAAAGGGTAGGGCGGCTAATGCGATGACAGCGGTTGAGATGGCAGCGATAATACCGCTTGTCCGGTGCGTGGCGCCAGCCTTGATATTTGCGCCAGTGCGAATGAAGACGCCCGTGGCCGGAAGTCCGCCCATAAGACCCGAACCTAAATTTGCGAGTGACAATCCAAAGAGCTCGCGTGAGGACGATGATTCGGTTTTGGTGAGTTTGTCGCCCAGTTTGGCGGTGATAAGGGTTTCAAGTACTGCAATAAGCGCGATCGTGCCACCAACGCTAAACAGCCAAGCGATCGCTTCGGTATCGCCTAATAACCTGGGAAAGGCATCCCAGGCTACGGGGAGCCAGACTGTGGCGCTGAATTCTCCAAATTTGTCTTGGAGGGAGGTGAGTCCCCATCCCAAACGGCTGGCCTCGACTGCGCCAAACACGATACCAATGAGGGCAGCCGGGATTACGGCCGGTACCTTTTTTATGAACCGCTTCCAAATGAGTATGCTCACTAGGAACGCTCCAAACACCAGTACTGATGGGAGGTGCACCAGGGCGCTGTTCTCGATAAATTTCTCGATATCACCTACGAAATGCCCAGTGCGTTTGAGGGCAGACAGGCCAGTAGCGTCAAATAGCTGGGAGGCGGCAATGAGGACTGCGACACCGGCCGCGAAACCATACATAACGCTCGATGGAATGAAGTATAAAAATCGGTCAAGCTTAAGGAGCCATATGGCAAAAATGATACTGCCAACTACAATCGCGAGGAGTGGCAGGGTAGCGGCGCCTAAGCCGAAAGGTGCCGCTAACGTGGCTGCAAAGAGAATAGTTGTGAGCGCCCCTGCCGCGCCGACAATGTTGTAATGGCTGCCGATAAAGAGACTGCCAATTAAGGTACCCCAGATGCCGGTGATGAGACCAGGTAGGGGACCCGCTCCTGATGCGATCGAGAGGGCGATCGAGAGTGGTACGGAAATAAGAGCAACGGTAATGCCCGATTGCCAATTCGTTTTGACCAAAGCAGTGATAGCTGTGCGGGACGGAAATGAAAACATACAAAATAGGATAGAAATAACACTGAAGCGGCTTCAGTATGAAAAAATATAAAACCGGCATCTACGGCGCTCTCTGCGCCGTAGATGTCTGGTTTATTTCATGCAGCGATAGGGATCACTTCATGGCCGTGATGATGTTCGCCGCAGTCAGAATGGCGTTCGATCATCACTTCCACAGTGAGGTGCGGGTACCTTAGTTTGAGCCTGGTTGCCCAGGCTCGGTGAGCAGCGATTACCGCTCCCTCACTAAGGCCGAGCTGCTCGGCGGCACCGCAGGGCGAGTGCGCTACCACAAGTACTTGATCGGGTTTTTTAAGCCCGACCATAACTTCTACCGCGTAGAGAATCGCTCTTCGCACAAGTTTGTCAACAACCCTCCGTTTGAAGTGTTGCCCGCAAAGGTCTGCGAAAAGAATGCCTCCCGGCAGTCTGATGTCGTGAACAAAGTGTTCACGAACTGCTTGAGGCTTCCGGCTCCGGCCGTCGGAGCACCGGATTTTCAGAATGTTTCGTTTTGAGTCAGGCACGACATTCCCCGATTTTTATGGTTGAACTCGATGAACTTTCCGGGCACTATCTTACTCCTTCTTTTTTTTCTGACAAGAGATCAGAATGGGTAAAAAGGTATTGTTTTCCGCTGGTGAACAGGGTTTCAAGAAAGAATTAGCAAATCGAAAAAGCCGCTTCCCTATACTCAAAGCTATTGAAAAACCGTGGTACTATGGGCTGGTGCTCCTGATACGGGCGCGTTATTACATGTCTGATATACATCTACATTTCTATGAACAAACAACACGGCCGCGAAAACGACAGTGTCGAAGTCGCGCCGGCCACTGAAAAGAGTGACGTCGCGCTCCGCGAAGAATCGATCCAGACCTTCTGGAAAGAGCGCGATATTTTTAATAAAACCCTCGCCACCCCCGGCGGCGGGGCACCAACCGGCGACTACGTATTCTATGACGGTCCGCCGTTTGCGACTGGCACGCCGCACTACGGGCATATTTTGGCCGGCACCATCAAAGACGCCATTCCGCGGTTTTGGACGATGCAGGGGAAGCGGGTGGAGCGAAAGTGGGGGTGGGATTGCCATGGTCTACCCCTTGAAAATCTAATCGAAAAGAAGCTTGGGTTAGCCACGAAACGTGACATCGAGACCTTCGGGGTCAAGAATTTTAACGAAGCGGCCCGCGGCGCCGTGATGGAATTTGCTGACGAATGGAAGCGGGTGGTGCCGCGCCTCGGGCGGTTTGCTGACATGGAGAATGACTACCGGACCATGGACAGCCCGTACACCGAAAGCGTCTGGTGGGTCTTTAAGTCGCTTCATGAGAAAGGATTGGTGTTTGAGGGCTACAAGGCAATGCACCTCTGTCCACGCTGCGGCACGACCCTGTCTAACTTTGAGGTGAATCTCGGCTACAAGGATATCAAGGATATTGCGGTGACGGTCAAACTGCCGTTGCTTGACGAGGCAGGAAAGGTCACTGATACATCGCTCCTCGTGTGGACCACGACCCCGTGGACCTTACCGGGCAATATGGCCGCCGCGATCAATCGGGAATTTGACTATGTGACTGTCGCAGTGACTGTAGATGGTGTCACCGAACGGCTCGTCTTGGCGAAAGGTCGTTTGGCCCAGCTTGGCACCGATCAGTACGAGATCATCGAAACTTTTAAAGGCGCAACGCTTGAGGGTCGGCGCTACGAGCCGCCGTTCCCGTACTGGCAAGACCAAGATTTTAAGGATAAAGCCGAAGCGTGGAAAATTTGGCACGCCGATTACGTCGAGCTGGGCGAAGAGGGGACCGGAGCGGTCCACATCGCGCCCGCGTACGGCGAAGACGACTTGCAGCTTGCGAAAGCCAACAGCATTCCGATCGTGCACCACGTCGACGGTAATGGTCGGTTCGTGGAGGCGGTCACTGGCTTTGCGGGTTTATTGGTAAAACCCAAGGACGACGAGAAAGCGGAAGTGTCTCACCTAGATACTGACATCGAGATCGTAAAAGCCCTGAAGGAGCGTGGCCGGCTTTTCCGCAAGGAGAACATCACCCACTCGTACCCGCACTGCTGGCGCTGCGATACGCCGCTTTTGAACTACGCGACCACCTCGTGGTTCGTTGACGTGCCCAAGATCAAGGATCAGCTGGTCGCGGAAAACGCCCACGTGAACTGGGTGCCTGACCATGTCGGTACTAACCGGTTCGGCAAATGGCTGGAGGGTGCGCGCGACTGGGCGGTGTCCCGGCAGCGCTACTGGGGCGCGCCGCTGCCGATCTGGAAACATCCAGAAACTGGCGACTACAAGGTGATCGGATCGCTCGCGGAATTGCAGCAGTACGCCAAGCCATCACAGAACCGTTATTTCCTCATGCGCCACGCAGAAGCGAACAGCAATGTATCCGGCGTCATCAGTTCCGTGGCGGACGAAGGCAACACATTGACCGAAACCGGGAAGGAGCAGTGTCGGAGGGCGGCCCTCAATCTGCGAGAGGCTGGCATTACCCGCATCGTGCATTCGGGGTTGCGCCGCGCGCGCGAGACCGGGGAACTGGTCGCTGCTGAATTAGGTCTGCCGCTTTCGGCAGTCACTGCGGACGCACGGCTAACTGAACTGCAGGTCGGGGCGGCGTACGAAGGTAAAACGTGGAGTGAATTTGAGGGCCTCTACACGACCGAAGCGGAAAAGTTCACCAAGGAAATTGATGGGGTAGAGAGCCGCCGCGATATCATCAAACGAGTCGGCGAGTTCCTCTATGAAGTTGACATGGCTCTGACCGGTGAGACGGTGCTGCTTATCGGGCATGCCAGTTCGCTATTCGGGCTTGAGTGCGCGGCGGCCGGTTTGAACCTCAAAGACGCGATCGCCCGCAAACAGGCAGGGTACCAAGGGAACGCCGAAGTGCGCGAGCTGCCGTTTGTTCCTCTGCCGCATAACGAGTGGTTTGAGTTGGATTTCCATCGGCCGTACATTGATGATTTTGCCGTGTTTGGTGCTGACGGCACTCGCTTGGTCCGGGTCCCCGATGTGTTTGATTGCTGGTTTGAAAGCGGCTCGATGCCGTACGGGCAGCACCACTACCCCTTTGCGGGGAACGAAGCTGACTTCCTTGGAAAGAAATTCCCAGCCCAGTTCATTGCCGAAGGGCTCGACCAAACGCGCGGTTGGTTCTACTCGCTCATTGTGCTTGGCGTGGCGCTGTTTGGAAGATCTCCGTACGAAAACGTGATCGTCAACGGCCTCGTGCTAGCTGAAGACGGCCGCAAGATGAGCAAATCCCTTAGAAACTATCCAGATCCCATGGAATTGGTCGATCGGGTCGGCGCCGACGCGATGCGCTTATACCTCCTCACCTCACCGGTTGTGCGCGGCGAGGATCTCAATTTCTCGGAAAAGGAGGTTTTGGAACTCCAGCGGAAGACCATTGGCCGGCTTCACAACGTGCTCCTCATGTACCAGATGTACGCGGCCGGGGAAGCGGCCACCGATGAATCTGCCGTTCGGTTGGATCAGTGGATCATTTCGCGCCTTCGTCAGTTGGTCGTGGACAGCGAGGCGGGGTACCGCTCGTACGAGCTTGATAAAGCGACGCGGCCGATCATCGATTTTATTGATGACGTGTCGGTCTGGTACTTGCGCCGGTCGCGCGAACGCCTGAAGGGCGAGGATGCGGCGGATAAGGGCGCGGCCGCGAGCACGTTGCGGTACGTATTGTCCGAGTTGGCAAAGGTGATGGCGCCGGTGATGCCGTTTTACGCCGAGTACCTGTACCAGGCGGTGCGATCAAACGATGCGCCGGAGAGCGTCCACCTAACCCGCTGGCCTGAAACCAAGCCGGTCGATCAGGGCCTCGTAGATCAAATGAGCGAGGTCCGGCTCTTGGTGACCGCGGCGCTCCAGCTGCGGACCGCGTCCGGGGTCAAGGTGCGCCAGCCGCTGTCCCGCCTTACCGTTAAGACGAGCGCCTTAGCAAATGAGCCCGAACTGTTTCACCTCATCAAGGATGAGCTGAACGTAAAGCACATTGAAGTCGACCAGGCCTTGCCGACCCTCGTGACGCTTGATACTGCACTGACGCCAGACTTGATCGCGGAAGGGGCGGCCAACGAACTGATCCGAGCGATCCAGGACCTCCGAAAGCGTCACGATCTGGTGCCAACAGATAGCATCACGGTACTGGTTGCGACTGACGAGCTGGGGCGACGGGTAGTAGCTGATTTTGAAACAGCGATCACCAAGGTCGTTGGCGCGTCTACTATAGTGCACCAGGCCTGGGTAGACGGGGTAATCGTAGCGGCCGAACCATTTTCCTTCACGATCGCGATTAGCCAAGACGCGCCGTAGGTCACCATGGCGTACCAAACGTATACCACCAAAGCGTTGGTCTGTGGCAGCTACACCCAAGGCACGGCTGACAAAGCATTCCTCCTGTTTACCCGCGAAGCCGGCATGCTGTTTGCGGTAGCGCGAAGCGTGCGCGAAGAGCGCAGCCGCCAGCGGTACGCCCTTCAGGAATTTTCAAGTCTCCAGGTAGCGCTCATCAAAGGGAAGCAAGGGTGGCGGATCGGCAGCGTCGTGAGTGAAGGCAGCCTCTATCCAAAGATGCTGACCCGCGAAGCCCGCGGGGTGCTATCGAGACTGATAAAGTACCTCCGTCGCTACGTGGTCGGGGAAGTGCCGGACCCGGCCTTCTACGATGAAATGATGGGGCTATTGATCGGCATCGCGACCGTACCCCCGGAACACCTGACCACCTACGAACTGTTTGGGACGCTCCGCATCTTGGCCCGGTTGGGGTACGTGGCGGTGCCGCCGCCCCTCTTGCCGTTTTTGGAGCCGGAAGTGGCGTGGGCAGACGCACTCCCACATGCGGGAGCGGCCGAAGTTCTGATCGCCCAAGCCGAATCGGCCAGTCATCTCTAAAAGAGGTGCTATACTTTATTCGGTATGTCCGAATTCAATCGGCAGGAACACATCGAAGCGATGCGGCGTCGCTTATATGAACGTGGCCGCATCGAGCCAAAACAGCCACGACACGAGCTTGAAGCCACTGCTCCGGAGGTTACGGAAGTATTTGAGCAGCCGATCACGTACGCCTCGCCAACCCGGCATGATATTGCGGATCCGCGACCAGCAATCCTCAATGAGCCGACCCTCACGGTAACCGCTTCGCCGGTTAAAAAGGCCGGCCGCAAGTACCGTACGCTGCTGTTGTTTGTGGCGCTGGGGTTATTTATCCTGGTCTTGCTTGGTACGAGTCTGTACATGTTCTTCGGTACGAACCAGATCTCGAACCGAAACATCGGGATATCGGTGTCCGGGCCCCTGACGACCGGGGCCGGTGAAAAACTGTCTCTCCAAGCAGCGGTAACGAACCTCAATGCTGTCCCGATCGAATCGGCGACCTTGATCGTCAACTTTCCGTCCGGCACCCGGTCGGTCGAGTCGCCAGGCGAGGCAATGTTTGAGACACGCATTCCCGTAGACCGCATTAACGCCGGCGAAGCTATCAACATTCCGATCGAAGCCATCGTATTTGGGGAAGAGAACGAGGAACAGGAAATCAAGTTGCGGCTCGAGTACCGGCTGGTTGATTCTAATGGCACGTTTTACAAAGATTCCGATCCGTTCAAGTACAAGATCAGCTCCTCGCCGGTAACGCTCGAGATTAAACACCTGAAGAAAGTGTCCTCCGGGCAAGAGATCGAGATCGAGATCATCGCTCGCTCAAACGCAAGTAACCCTTTGAAGAACCTCCTCATTTCGGCTGAATACCCCGATAGTTTTGAATACACGAGCGCCACACCAAGACCGGTGTACCGGGAGAACGAGTGGATCATTCCTGAACTGCCGGCCGGGCAATCGGCCTCGATCAAGGTCAAAGGTTATGTCGAAGGGCTCCAGAGCCAGTCCTTCCAGATGCAGTTCTCGGCTGGCACCGCTGAATCAGACAACCAGTACATCATTGGGTCGGTCCTTGCGAACGCGACCGCTGATTTTGAATTGGAGCGGCCGTTCCTCCGTCTCGGCTTGTCTATTAATGGCGAGGAAGGGGCAGCGGTCGTGTTGCCAACCGGCACTCACCCTAACGTGACGATCAATGTCGCGAATAGCCTGTCTGAATCTCTCTATGATGTGCGGGTTGAAGCGGAGCTGGAGGGAACTGTCATCAATCGGGAAAAGGTTAAGGTATCTAACGGGTTCTACGATTCCGCTAAAAACGTCATTACCTACGATGCGTCTGGCCAATCGAATTTTGCTGAACTGACACCAGGGGCAAACCGCACGGTCACCTTTGCATTGTCTGAAATCGTAAACACGGTCACGCCATCGTTCCGGGTTAAGGTGAACGTTTACGCCCAACGTGTATCAGACGCGAATGCTACCGAAGAGTTGGTAGGGAGTGTGGTGAGCGAGGTGAAATTCTCGGGCAGCGCTACCTTGATGCGCGAAGCGGGGCACAAGCCAGCACCGTTTGGCGACACTGGACCGGTGCCGCCGGTTGCGGAACAAAAGACCACGTACACCATTACGCTTAAGGCAACCGCGGGCGGGAACGATATCACGAATGCCACGGTGCGCACCTCGCTCCCGCCGTACGTTAATTGGGAGAATAAAACGACGGGCCTTGGCACCTTTAACTTCAATCCGACCAACAAGGAATTGGTGTGGAATATCGGTACGGTTAGCGCCCGCGCTTCGGCCGAAGCCTCGTTCCAGGTGAGTTTTACCCCCAGCCAAAACCAGATCGGCATGACGCCGGCCTTGATCGAAGTGCAGCGTCTCCGGGCTACGGATAAGTTCACCGGAACTGAAATTCGCGCGGATGCTGACCCGATCAGTACCGAACTGTCGACCGAAGCCGGTTTTCCGGAGAATAGTGGCGAAGTCCGTCGCGAGGTGGTAGAGTCGGAAGACAACTAACTGCACCATTTTGTATGTCTGACGCCACCCCAGTAACTATGGATAAATTGACGTCGCTCTGTAAGCGCCGCGGGTTCGTGTACCCCGGAAGCGACATATACGGCGGCCTCAAAGGTACGTGGGACTTGGGACCGCTTGGTGTCGCACTTAACAACCACATCAAGCGCGAGTGGTGGAAAATGTTTGTCGATGGTCGGGAAGACATGTACGGCCTTGATGCGTCGATCCTCATGAGCGCCAAGGTCTGGGAAGCCTCGGGGCACGTGGCTGGGTTCGTGGATCCGCTGGTTGAAGATACGGTAACTGGCGAACGGTTCCGGGCCGACCATCTCCTTAAAGATAACGGGGTCGAGGCTGATGGATTATCGCTCACGGACATCGACGCGCAAATTGCCGAACGTGGCATTACCAGTCCAAAAGGCA
>JACCDV010931836.1_pt1 | contig 10477 bp, 8 predicted proteins | sample 7446131 | NCBI WGS metagenome assembly JACCDV01 (sample SAMN15323448, study PRJNA562643) | freshwater metagenome | isolation source: river surface water | place: USA:Blue River Watershed | collected 2017-08-17
CCGAAAATAAATTTTGACATAAGAACGAGTCTTGTGAACCAAAAGTATTTAGAGACATTGAAAGTATAAATCCTAAAAATATATTTTTTATAAAATTTAATTTCATATAATACGATCTTTCAACTAAGGCCTAGCCACACTTAATACGATTGTTTTTTGCATCACAACTGGATTTTGATCTGATTCCATATGATGATATTGCCTATCTATAACTTCCTGACTTTGATTTAAACGAACTTGCTCAATTGTTTTTAAAGCCATTGGACCAGAAGCGTTTTGTATAAATTCAGGACCACTAAAAGAGGCTCTAAATCTTAACAAGCCTAAGTTTTGTTTGGCTTCTAAAATAATTTGATTGGTTTCTGAATTAAAAGTACCGGTTAAAAACTCATTTGAATTTAAGACATCACTTAATTTAATTGTCTTAGAGTTTCCAAGCCCACTAAATGATAAAGAAATATTATATTTTTTAACTTCATCTATGCTCATTTTATCAAATAACTTAGATTTGACTTTTATCAGCCTTGATGTCAGTTCATGCATTTTCCATCTGTATATACCTGATGTATTTTTGACATTCAGATTGCCAGCGAGTCTCTCTAAAAAAAATCGCTCAATTGTACTCATGCTTAGTTCTAACTGAGCTGTATGAATACCATTGATATTCACATTACTCAATTTTGAATTCTGTTGCATGAGCACTGGAAATTTCTCATGCAACTGTAAAGCATTGATATCTGAAACTGTTAAATATCTTGTTTTAAAATGACTGTAGTCAACCACTTCATCGTACCAGCCATTAAAAGTAATTACAATTTTGTCTTTTAATTTAACTTCAACTCCAAGCAAAGGAGAAGGTGAAGAGGCATTTAATTTAATTTCTAATAAATTTGGATCGTTCAGAAGTGGTGAGCTCAATGTAATAAGTCTAAATGCCGAGGCTGACTCAGCTGATTTCATCACAGTCATCGTTAAATTAAATTCAGAATTACTTTTTAAATAATTAACCGCTAAATCTAAAGATATAGTTTCATTAGAGGTGTCAGATTTATTCTGTTGCGCCATATTTGGATTTGGTTTTTCAAAATTGATCGAGTTTATTATTTTTTCACTTAATTGTGTTATTATTTGACTTAACTTTGACTGATCATCAATGCCCTGTGAGACAATTTGAACATTTGAAGAATTAAGATTTTTAGCTAAAAAAGCCTTAAATTGCAATTTAGAAATCTTCATAGCTGGTCGACCACTAAACTCCGCATTTAAACTTTGAATTATATTTTCAGAAGAAACACGAGCTTGAATAAATCCAGCTTCAGCAGAAGCCTGAAAATAAAACTCTACTTTTGACTCTATCCCTGCTTGACTGATTAGTTTTTCTTGAAAATATTCTTTTTCTTTTTCTGTGATCTTAAACCTTGCAGTAACCATTTTATTTTCGTAATCGAATATTTTTACAGTATTATCTTCCTTAAGACGACCCTCAATATATGCGATATCGTTGAGCCCCTCAATACTGACAGCAATTTTAGTTATTGGTAATGTCGCTATGATCACATCAGATGGGTTTGAAATTGAACGAGTTTGCGCCAAAAATATTTTTAGAGAATCAATATTGCAATAATTATCTTCGGGCTTAGCTAATATGGCAGAAGATCGGTAAGTTTTACTTTCCTCACTGGGAAAATAATAATTAATTTCTAAAGTGTAATGATTATCTACTTTTTTACCGATGAGATAATTTTTAACTCCAACCTTTCCACTTCCTGGAGCTATAGGTGGAAGCATAAAAAAAGTATTTTTATATAAAACTGATCCCTCAAATAAAACCCTTTTACAAGGAACGGTTGAATCTATTGGAACAATCTTCAGCTGAGTCGAATTCAATTGAGCAAATGATATGCTCAAATTACAAAAAACAAATAAAAAAATAGGTAAAACCATTGAGGATTTATAAAATTTCATCATCTAAAACTTTCGAACGAAGTTGAGAATTGTTTTTGATCATACATTTAGAAAAATTTTTAATATTTGCAGTATCACCAATTTTATATTTTTGTGATCGAGTAAATATTTTTAATGCCTGACCGTTTCTAAATTGAGGAACCGTAATAACAATTTCAGATTGTAATGTTGGAATCATCGATTCAACTTTTGATTCAGCAACTGCTGAATAATCTTCGCTAGAATTATTTGTTACATTATATCGAACAGTATATACTGTATAGGTTGAATCATCATTGACCTGATTGTCATAAATTAATGTTATTTTATGGCCTGTTTCAGATGAACAATCCATTTGAATCGTATCTGCCAAACAATTCAAAGATAAATTAAATACTGCTAAGACTATTACAATTTTTTTAAATGCTATCATTTATTTAACTCCATAGAAAACAACTATACTTAATTGACCTAATCGTTTTTGCCCTCGATGAACTTTAATCATTTTATGTATGTCTGCAGATCATCTTAATATGCATATGCAATATATATGTGAATAGTATGCAATGATCATTCCATATTAATACACTTTTACTTATATGTTTGAATTCTATTAAACGAGTTAAAATTAAGTTGTGACAATTTTTGATAACCACTTGTCTAACTTTTTCTAGCTTTCTTTAACGACCAAGTGATTTGGACGGAGAGGTCTAATGAGCACCATATGCTCGATGTTTTGAGGAGTGAGTCAAATGACCTGCACCTGGCCTTGTAATGACACTGAATAGAGTCATTACAAGGCCAGGTGCAGGTCGTTTAAGAGATCAGTTTAAGATTTTTTAGCCCAAGTACTACAAAAACCATCTGCCGAAACCACCTTATCTTTTGCAAATGGCATCTGACAAGGTCCTGCCTTTAATCCATCCACAGTCGTCTCTTTAGTTGCATCGTAAAATACGCAACTTTTACATTTTTGATCTAAAAACTTAACACCTTGGCGTTCAGTCATAACGGATTTTTCTTTAACATCTTTAATATGATGAGCATAAAATACGGCTTTAGCATCTGACGATTTAGGATCAACCAACTTTGGTTTTGCATTCGAAGCCGCTGAAGAACTTCCACCTCCACGTTTACCTTCAGCTAAAGTTGTTTTTGGAAGAAGCGTTGCAACCCCGACCAAAGCCAAAGTAGCCTGTAAAAATGAACGACGATTAAATGGATGTTTACTTAATTGTTGCTTTCCAAATAAATTCATAATTTCTCCTTATTTAAGTGAAAATTTCTTAATTTTTATTTATCTTAATCATTTTCATTTAGTTTTCAATACTATAAATTAATGCATGATGAAACACACACTGACTCCTCCAATAACTACTCTTGGCTCTGAATTTTATGATGAAGTTATTCCCTTTTCCTTTAAAGAAAAAACATTACGTTACAAAAATGAATACTTATTTTTTAATAAAATGCCAGACTGGAACTGGGATAATCTATGGAGTTTTCCACCCTTACCAAACAACCTTCAAAAGCCACTGGCACTCAAGTATCATGGACATCAGTTTCATCATTATAATCCTGACTTAGGAGATGGACGTGGTTTTTTATATGCACAGTTATTTTTTAATAACCAATGGTATGACCTCGGCACTAAAGGCTCTGGCACAACTCCCTACTCGAGAAGTGGTGATGGGTGTTTAACATTAAAAGGAGCCATGAGAGAAGCACTCGCCACCGAAATGCTAGAAGCACTTCAAGTAGATACTTCAAAGACAGCTTGCTTTTTTGAAACGGGTGATCATCTGATTCGAAATGATGAGCCCAGCCCTACTCGATCAGCCGTATTAACCCGATTAAGTCGTGGTCATATTCGCATCGGAACATTTCAAAGGCTTGCCTACTTTAAAAAAACCTCTGAAATTAAAAAACTCATCCTATATGTCATGAAGTATTATTTTGGATCTGATGAGTTTTCTAAAAATATTTCTAACGAATTAACATGTGATCCTCAGAAAGAATCGGATTTAGCAGCTCGTCTTTTTCAAAATATTTCAAATCAACTCGCTTTAACCTGTGCACAAGTCATGATGGCCGGATTTGTTCATGGTGTGCTAAATTCTGATAATATCAATGTCAGCGGAGAACTTTTTGATTATGGCCCTTATCGATTTTTACCGACGTATAACCCTCAATTTACAGCGGCCTATTTTGATCACCAGGGACTTTATGCTTACGGAGCTCAACCAGCTGCTTTTTTATGGAATTTACACCGATTAGCAGAATGTTTTTTATTCGCCTTTCCAGAGCTCCCTATGGCGTTGATGCTAGAGTTATTTGAAGAGCAATTTCATGATCATCTCTTTCAGGTTTTTGAAAAAAGACTCAACATTAAATTTAAAGAAAGTTCAGATCCCGCAAAAGGGTTGACTCTGTTTTTTAAAAGCTTAGAGGACCAGAGTGTATTCTTTGAAGAGGCCTTTTATTATTTGCAACCCACATTAAACCAAAACACAGAATCAGAAAAAATTAAAAAGTGGAAGAACAAAACAGAAGTTCTACAATTACAAAAACTTATAGAACAAGGACAAGTGATTAACACAAATTTAATTTTACCAGATCAACCAGTAACATTATTAATCGATGAAATTGAATCAATTTGGTCACCGATTGCTGAACACGATGATTGGACTTTATTTAATAATAAAGTCCAATCTATAAAAAATAAAATATCAAAATAATTTAAATATTTTCAACCACAGGTTTTTGGTGTTTAAAAATTTTTCGAACTAGTTCTAATGACCAAACTCTAAAATTTTCAATATAACCATAAGCTGCTGGAACAACTAATAAAGTTAAAAATGTAGAACTGATGACTCCACCAATAATAGCCACACCCATAGATTGTCTTTGTGTACCCAGAGCTGTCATCCCTATCGCTATCGGAAGAATACCTGCTATTAAAGCTAATGACGTCATCAATATCGGCCTCAATCTTGTACGACACGCTTTTAATAAGGCTTGATCTAATTGAAGGTTTGGATTTTCTTTCATCAGATGTAAAGTATAATCCACAAGTAATATCGAATTCTTTGCAACAACGCCCATTAATAAAATTAACCCTATAATAGAAAATATATCGATGGATTTGTTAAAAATATATAATCCTGCAAAAGCTCCAGAGATAGCGAGTGGCAAAGCTAATAAAATTGTAAATGGAGTAACCAAGCTTTCATACAATGAAGCTAAAACTAAATAAATGAATAAAACACCAAGCCCCATAGCTATCGACATGTTCACCATCAAATCTATAAAGTCTTGAGCTTGTCCTTCAAATTTATAAGTTATACCCACAGGCGGCTTAAAAGGGCCTTGCAATAACTTTTCAATCTGAGATGTAACATCACCCAACTGTCCTTGCGGGCCTAAATTCGCTGTGACAGCAATGAAGCGACCTTTATTTTGACGATTAATTTGTGAAAATCCCACTTTATCTTGCGCTGTCGCCACCCTAGATAACGGCACCATATTAAAATTTGCGTTAGGAATGAAAGTGCTATTAAAAGTTTTCTTTAAATTCATTTCACTATCAGGAAACTTAACACGCACATCGTACTCTATCCCATTTTGTCTGTACACAGCCGGTAATGCACCTTCTGTGCGATAACGAAGTTCTGCACCAGCGGTTACTGTAGATACACCTAAAGCTTCTGATCTATCACGATCAAAAACAACATGATACTCAGGTTTACCATTTCTAAAATTTGTATCCACATCGATTAAACCTGGTATTTTTGCGATTTCATCTTTAAGTGCTAAAGTAAATTTTGATAATTCATCTAAATTATCTCCTACTAAATAAAGATTTAATGGTTTTTGACCTGAACCAGAAATATCAACATCGGTCACAGCTATAATGGCCTTATCTTGATAAGGTAAAACCACTTTTCTGACTTTTTCTTTCACATCAGTGGTTGAGATTCCTTTTCTTTGTTTGGCAGGAACTAAAGCCACATAATAGTCAGCTTTATTAGATTCAAAAGTCGTTGAACCCACTGTTAAAGAAACTAATTGAACTTCAGCAATTGTTTTAATAACAGTTTCAATTTCTTTAGCCATTGTTTGAGTCCCCTCAAGAGAAGTCCCCACAGGTAGCTCTAGTGTCACTGTAAACTCACCTAAGTCATTTGCTGGTAAAAAAGTTTTAGAAATAAATTTACCTAAAAACAACGTAAATACAAAAAAGATCATCGCTAACGATAACACAGTTTTTCGATGCCCTAACGTCCATCGTAATGTTCCTTCGTAAAGATCTTCTAAATAAGTTTGAAACCTGTCGAATGATTTAAGTAATTTTTTTAATGGATTTAATTTTTTTGCAGGATCATGAGTTTGATGTTGACGCACTAAATAGGCCGAAAGCATTGGGGCCACCGTAAAAGCATCGAACAATGAAATCAACATCGTAAAAACAACAGACAATCCAAACTGTTTAAAGAATTGCCCGACGATTCCTGGAACAAAGGCAATTGGTCCAAAAACGGCGATCACCACAAAAGTCGTTGCCACTACAGCCAACGCCACTTCTTTTGTCCCTTCAAGAGCAGCCTCCATTGGTTTTTTACCCATTTCAAGATGTCTAAATATATTTTCACGCACAACAATCGCATCATCGATTAACAATCCAACGGCCAATGATAAAGCAATCAAGGTCATAATATTTATAGAAAAACCCATGTAATACATTAAAATAAAACCGCCCAAAAATGAATTTGGCAGGGCTAATCCTGTAATGAATGTAGAACTAAATGATCCTAAGAAAAAGAAAACCACAATCACACAAAGAATGATCCCTAATATAATACTCTCTTTCACATCGGCCACGTTTAATCGAATCGGAACTGATCCATCACGAACCATAATCACTTCGGCATTAATATTTTTTGTTTTTAAAACCTCATTCACTTTATCGATTTGTGCTTTAACTCGATCAGACACAGCGACCGTATTTGATCCGGATTGTTTGTAAACAGCCAACATTAAAGAATTTTGACCATTAATACTTGAAAACCTTTGGGCTTTGACTAAACTTTCTTTGACCTCAGCAATATCAGAAAGTTTAACTGGTCTGTCTGAACCAATAAAATTAACAGATACATTTTTAATTTGCTCTAACGACGAAAATTCTCCCACTGCACGATAAACAATTTCATTGGTATTTGTTTCAAATTTACCGATGGGAATATCTTTAGAGGTTTCTTCAATTCGCTTAGCGACTTGAACCATTGATAATTGACGATCTTGCAATTTCTTTTTATCAACTAACACTTGAATTTCTTTTTTTTGCCCGCCCACAATCCGAGTTAAACCCACATCAGGTAATCTTTCAAATAAGGGCTTAATTTGCTCATTAGCCACATCATACAAAGTGGCGGGATCTAAACTTGAATTCACAGAAACCATAACAATGGGTTGATCTGCCGGATCAAATCGACGAATCACCGGCTCTTTCGCATCGACAGGCAATTTGTTTCTTACATTTTGAATACGGTTTCTCACCTGTTGTTCGGCCTCTTTAATATCAATACCTAATTTAAATTTGATGACCACCGCAGCCACAGAGTCATAATTATAAGAGGAAACAGTTTCTAACCCCGGCAATGAAGAAACTTCGTCTTCTATGGTTTTAGATATTTGTCTTTCCACATCAATGGGTGATGCCCCTGGGTAAAGGACTTCAACAAACACAATCGGAAATGTAACATCTGGAAATTGATCGACTGGCATTTTTTTATAAGAAATTAACCCAATGATAATCATCAATGCGACAACACAAGAAATAAAGATCGGACGTTTTATAGATAATTCGGCTAAATTCATATTTTACTCCTGAACCGCTAAATAAAGTAAACTAGAAGTTTCTAATTTACGTAATTGAGATTTAATTTTTAAAAGATTAATTTCTGCATCAGCCGCTTCAGATTCAGCAGTCACCACTACTGATGTCACGGTCCGCCCTTTGGCTAATTTATCTTGTTCAACACGCGCACGTTCACGTTGATACTCTGAAACTTTAGCTAATGTCTCTGTAGAGTTTTTAAGAACTGAGTATTTACGAACAAGTTCTTCCCAAGCTGTTCTTCCCACTGTGGATTTTTTTTCAGCTTTGAGTTGACTGGCTAAAGCCTCTTTTTGAGCGGCCTCGCGCAATGAAGATTTAGCATCCGTTTCAAAAATCCATGTTAAGTTCACCCCAATTGATGACTTTGGATAATCCGTTTTAGTAATCTGGCTTATGGCTTGATTATAATCTCGATCATACGCAGTTGTTGCATACGTCCCAAAGACTTGCAAATCAGGCTTTAAACTATCCACTGTTTCTACAGCCACAACACTTTTTATTTCTGATTCTTGTTGAGCCATTAAACTTTCAATTTGAGTGACATTTTTTGATTTCATCAAATCTGTTAGATAGGGTCTTGCCACATTTAAATTTAATTGGATTTCAGGGGTATTTTCATCTCCGGCTAAATGCAACTGATCCCTAAATTTCATTTCCTGTGTCTTTAATTCTTCCGTTGCATTTAATAACTGAACTTCACGTAATGCCACAAGTGCTTTTGCATTCATTAAATCGGCACGATCACTGATCCCATTACCGACACGATTTGAAGTCCATTTTTCAATTTTTTGAGCTCTCTCTAAATTTGATTTTTTGATTTTAAATTCTTCTTGAGCGACTGCATAATCTAAAAAAGTGGATTCAACTTCAAACAAAGCAGCTCGAAATTGTAAATCAGAGGCCAGTTTTTCAAGTGACGCTACTTTTTCTTGTCTATCAATTTTCATTCGAGTTGCAGACCCAAAAAAATCTTTCCACAATGACTGTTGAATTGAAACTCCTAGTAATCCCGTACTGTACTTGTCAAACCCAGGAAACTGTACACCTGTGTTTTCAAATTGACCAGTTTGCGCTTCTACTTTGACTTGCGTTCCTGTTGAAAATTTCTTAGCAAGAGCCACATTTTGTGCCGTCATTTCACGAACAGTCCCCATTTGACTGGGCCGTGATTGATCTTTAGATAATAAATACCCGGCTGTTAAGATAGGTGCTAAATCTAATTGAACAGCTTTGACTTTAAGTTCAGCTGCAGATTGAGCCTCTTTAAAAGATTTTAAAAGAGGGTTTTTTTGTTGAGCCATTGTTAAATACTCATCGATGCTCATTGCCGCATAACTATTTAAACCGGCATGGCTAAAAATTAAAAATGTGAGTAGTGGCATCACCCCAAGATTCTTTGACATATTCATATTATAACTCCTGTTAAAACAATATTTTTAATTTGTGTAATTAATTTTTCTGGATCATTTTTATAAGACTGAACATCTTGACTCATTTGAATATCACATTCTGTAATTTCAAAAAATCCCCATATGCCCTCTGAGATCAGTATAAAAAACAATGCGGGATCAATATCTTTTCTGACTAGTTTTTTACTTTGTGCTTTTTTAAAAAGCTCATAAAAATGAAGTATCAATGGGTAAAAAACTCTTTCGTGAACTTCTTTTGATAAGGGCATTCCTTCAATTTTTTCACGTGACAAAATTTTACAAATTTCAGAGTGTTCCATCCGCATTGAAACCATAGTTCGAATAATCACTTCAATTTCGTGTTTAAAACTTTCGATTGTTAAATCAATTGATTGAAATCCCTCAATTTGACTTTGAGCCTTTTGTTCAACTTGATAAGCAAATTCTTTAATAACTTCTTTATATAGCCCTTCTTTACCACCAAAATGATAAGAAATCATCGATATGTTGGCTTTAGATTGTTTTGAAATATCACGAGTAGATGTTTTATCAAGCCCTAATTTTGAAAACAATGCAGCTGCTGAAGAAAGGATACATGTTTTTAAATCATTTTTTTCATCATTTTTTAAATCTATTGATTCATTTGTTTTTTCAGCTGTATTGATAATTTTATTTTTATTTTTTGAATGAGTACTCAGTGTTTTTTTAGAATTTAATTTTGACATCACACCCCCCCATTCTAGTTGAATAGATTTGAGTATGAATCAAAATTTTAAAAAATCAATCAATCGTTTGATTTTTTGTATTTAAGCATAACTAATGACTTTTAAATGTATTCAATTGGCCCATTTAACTAATAGTATCAATATGTTACGTTGATGATTCAAATGGGCCTGATCAGCTTCTATTTTTTGCAGTTCTCACAATCCGCTTTAGTTTCGTCCTTTTTAACCCCATCCTTTAGACATGGCTTTCCTTCTTTACAGCCACACTCCATTTGGAGTTTTCCCTTACAACCATCATGTCTTCCCATATGATGACCATGCCCACATGAAAATAATGCCGTTAACACTAATGACAGTCCTATAATTTTTTTCATAAAAACTCCCTCATTGAATTAAATATTAACTGAAACAGTTGTTATATAAAAGAAAATTAGGTTTCTTATCGACCATTTGGTAGAAGATAAAAAATTGAATTTATAATTGATAAGACCCTGGGGAGG
>JACCDV010858768.1_pt1 | contig 10476 bp, 11 predicted proteins | sample 7446131 | NCBI WGS metagenome assembly JACCDV01 (sample SAMN15323448, study PRJNA562643) | freshwater metagenome | isolation source: river surface water | place: USA:Blue River Watershed | collected 2017-08-17
CAACGAGGCCGTGTTCCTGGCCTTCCTGAAACCCGGCGACACCATCATGGGCATGAGCCTGGCCGCAGGCGGTCACCTGACCCATGGCATGCCGCTGAACATGTCCGGCAAGTGGTTCAACGTCGTCTCTTACGGCCTCGACAAGAACGAAGCCATCGACTACGACGCGATGGAAGCCAGGGCCCGCGAGCACAAGCCCAAGCTGATCGTGGCAGGGGCCTCGGCCTATTCGCTGCACATCGACTGGGCCCGCTTTGCCAAAGTGGCCAAGGAAGTCGGCGCCATTTTCATGGTCGACATGGCCCACTACGCCGGTCTGATCGCTGCGGGCGTGTATCCCAACCCGGTGCCGCACGCCGACGTGGTCACCTCCACCACCCACAAGAGTCTGCGCGGCCCGCGCGGCGGCATCATCCTGATGAAGGCCGAGCACGAAAAAGCCATCAACAGCGCCATCTTCCCCGGCCTGCAAGGCGGCCCGCTGATGCACGTCATCGCGGCCAAGGCCGTGGCCTTCAAGGAAGCGCTGCAGCCCGAGTTCAAGCTGTACCAGCAGCAGGTCATCACCAACGCCCGCATCGTGGCCGAAACCCTGACCCAGCGTGGCCTGCGCATCGTGAGTGGTGGCACCCAGAGCCACGTCATGCTGGTCGATCTGCGCAGCAAGGGCATCACCGGCAAGGAAGCCGAAGCCGTGCTGGGCAGCGCCCACATGACGATCAACAAGAACGCCATCCCGAACGACCCGGAAAAGCCGTTCGTGACCAGCGGTGTGCGCGTGGGCACCCCGGCCATGACTACCCGTGGTTTCAAGGACGAGGAAGCCCGCATCACGGCCAACCTGATTGCCGACGTGCTCGACAACCCGCGCGATGAAGCCAATATCGCCGCCGTGCGTGCCAAGGTCACCGCCTTGACTTCACAATTCCCGGTGTACAAGTGAGCTTTTGATGAAATGTCCCTTCTGCGGTCACCTTGAAACGCAGGTCGTCGAGACCCGGCTGGCCGAGGACGGGACCTTCATCCGCAGGCGTCGCCAGTGCGGCGCCTGCGAAAAGCGTTTCACCACCTACGAAAAACCCGAAGTCACCTTCCCTGCCATCGTCAAAAAGGACGGTCGGCGCATCGAATACCAGCGCGAGAAACTGCGCGCCAGCCTGAACCTGGCCCTGCGCAAGCGCCCGGTGAGCACCGAGCAGGTGGATGCGGCCATCGAGCGCATCGAAGAAAAGCTGCTGGCCCTGCCCAGCCGCGAAGTCGCCTCCAACCGCATTGGCGAGCTGGTCATGCGCGAACTCAAGAAGCTCGACAAGGTGGCCTATGTGCGCTTTGCCAGCGTCTACCGCAGCTTCGAAGACATCGACGAATTCAAGACCCTGGTGGACGAGGTGCGCTGAGCGCCTGTCGGGGATTGAGGGGCCTTCAGGGGCGTCATGGGCAATAAGCCACCTCCACCCTCTGCAGCCTGGGCCTGCCCAGCGCGTTGATCACCACCTCCCAAGCTTCGGTCAACCCGGACCGACACAGGCTGAGCGTACCCGCCAGGAACGCCCCCGTGGCGCTTTCGCTGCGCCCGTCTGCGCCATAGCCCGCGCCCTTACGGACCGTGGCATTGCCCTGCAGGCGGGTGCCCTGCCCCAGATCGCCCACCCGCTGCACCAAACGCTCATCTGGCTGGCGCTGGCCGTCCTGGTTGCCATCGACAAACACGAGCCAACCCCGCGACCAATCGCCTGACGCATCGCAGTCCGTGGTGGTCGCGTTGGCTGAGGCGGGGCACAGCATGACCCGCTGCTGGCGCTCCAGCGCCTGGCTGCGGGCCAGCACCAGGCTGCTCCACAAGGCCTGGGCGTCGGCCTGCAAAGCATGGCGCTGGCGCATGCCCGCCAGCCCCGGCACCGCCAGGCTCAAGAGCACCGCGATCAATGCCAGCACCACCAGGGCTTCCAGCAGGCTAAAGCCCGACTGCGCTTGTCTTTTTTGACTGCTCATGCGCGCCTCCCGAGCGCACCTTAAGGCAATCGCAGCGCGCTGCCAAGGTCTGTACACGCGCTCGCCAAAAGCCCAGAATGTTCACCCTACGGCCACACCAAAACAATTTCAGGGAGATGAACATGCCGTCGATGGCCCCGCCGCGCCTGCCTGGGCGCGCGGTTCTGCCCGATGCGGGCTGGACCTTGACCGAACTGCTCATCAGCCTGGCGGTGATGGGCATCCTGGCCGCGTTGGCCGTCCCAAGCTACCTGCAACAACAGCGCGAAACCCGCCGCAGCGAAGCGCGCGCGGCCCTGCAGCAATTGCAGCTTGAACAAGCCAGCCACCGCAACGCCCACGGCCAGTACGCGGCCAGTCTCAGCGAACTCGGTCATGCGCCAAGCACCAGCGCCAGCGGCCTGTACCAACTGGCCATCACCACCGCCGACAACGAGGGCTACACACTCGAAGCGCAGCCCTTGGGCACGCAAGCACGAGACAGCGCCTGCGCCCCCCTGCGGCTGGCCTGGCGCGATCCGGCCCTGGAAGTGCGCAGCAGCGGCACCAGCCCCGACAGCGATCCCGCACGCTGCTGGACACGATGAGGCCCGCTAGGCGCAGCCAACGTGGCGAAACTCTGGTGGGCCTGCTGGTCGGCATGGCGCTGGGCCTGTTCGTGCTGGCGGCGGGCAGCGCCATGCTGGCGCAGCTTTTGCGCGGGCACCAGCAAAGCCTGCAGGGCAACCAGCAGACCCAGGACCTGGATCTGGCGCTGGACATGCTGACGCGGGAACTGCAGAACGCGCAAAGCGTCGGCCAAAGCGATGCCGCCCAAACGCGCAGCAGCCAGCGCTGTCCCGATCCGTTTTGCGATGGCCCGGAAGACTTCAGCATCGGCCCCAACGAACTGCTGTTTTCGTTGGACCGCGACCACAACGGCGTTCAGGACAACAACGAGTGCAGCGGCTGGCGCGTCAAGGACGGGGCGCTGCAGGTGCGCACGGCCTGCGCGCCCGCCGTCTGGACCGCCCTGACCGACACCCGCAGCCTGCGCATGACCGGCTTGCAAGTGCGGGTGCTGTGCACGCCCATCAACGGCTGGTTGCAGCGCCAGGTTCAGGTGCTGCTGCAGGCGCGCACCTTGGACAGTGCGGCACGCAGCCTGGATCGGGCCAGCCTTGTCAGCTTGCGCAACCCCATGCCCCTGAGCCAGCAAAGCAGGGCTTGCCCATGAAGCCCATGGCACCTGCACAACAGCAAGGCGCGGTCACCCTGATCATGGTGCTGGTTCTGGTGCTGCTGGCCACCCTGGCCAGTGGCTACAGCAGCCGCGGCATTTTGCTGGGTCAGGCCAGCAGCCTGAGCCTGGGCCGGGCGCAGGAGGCACGTCTGGCCGCCCAAGCGGCGCTGGCGAGCGCCGAAGCCCAGCTCCTGCAAACCCTGGAGGCACCACCGGATTCGCTCGACCCACTCACACCTTCCAACACCGACCCGTTTGCCGACACGGCGCTGCAGCAGGCTTGCCCCAGCACACTGCCTGCGCCCCGCTGGCAGTGTGCGCGCCTGCCGCTGCAGTCTGCGACGCTCGCCTCTGCATCCGGTGACTGGTCGCTGACCGCCTGGCTGGCCCGCGATGTGTCGCAGCGTCCGCATCTGGTGCAGGTGCACGCGCAGGCACAGCGCCAGAGTGCCCGCGCCCTGATGCAGGAAAACCTCTGGCTGCCCCTGATCGGCGCCGCAGCAGCCACCCCTTCCAGCGCGGCGCTGGTGGTCAACGGCTGTGTGAGCGAGGCGCAAGTCAGCGCACCGCAGATTTGCCCCCTCACCCTCACAGGGCAAGCCTGCACGGGCCAGGCGACAGGCGCCGCCGTGCAAGGACTGTATGTGGAAGACAGCGACCGCAGCGGTGCCCTGTCTGCGGCAGAGCGCCAGGCCTGCATGGCTTTGTCGGCGGGCAGCCTGCCCGGCGGGGGTGCCATCGAGACCCCATCCTCCCCCGTCGTGCGCACGCCCTGCAACCGCGCCGCCTGGCGCAGCGTGTTCGGCGACATCACTGCGGCCCAGCTGCAAGCCTGGTCGCAGGCGCAGGAGCGCAGCGGCCTGACGGCCAGCACCCGTCCGGCGCGCAGCATCTGGTGGATCGACTCGCCCGCCGACTGGACGCAAAGCCTGGGCAGCACCGAGGCGCCGGTGTTGCTGGTGTTTTCTTCTCTGGCCTGCGCGGTGCGCTGCCCGCGCATGGCCGCTGGCACCCGCATCGTCGGCACGGTCTACCTGGACGCCGGATGCAATGACCAGCGCATGCGCCGCTGGCAGGCTGGGCAGATCGAAGGTCAGCTGGTCGTCGAGGCCGGATGGCCAGATATCGATGCCAACAGCCGGATCTGGGCCCGCAGCACGGCCGCTCAGGCGTTTCGCCTGTCATGGCCCGAAGGCCAGGACAGCCGCCGGGTATTGCCGCAGCCCGGCACCGTCTGGGAGGGGCCATGAAACCCGTCCACACCTCACGCCACACCCAAGGCGGCATGGCCATGGTTGAGGCCCTGATCGCTTCGGCCCTGCTGGGCCTGGGCCTGTTGGGCGCAACCCGGCTCACGCTGCACGCCCTGCACCTGATGCGCCAATCGGCGCAGCAAACCCAGGCGCAAAGTCTGGCGCGGCAAGCACTGGACTGCGTGAGCGCGCTGCCCACGGCCAGCCCATGCCCGCTGCAAGAGCGCATCGAGCACGCAGGCGTGACGTATGAGGTGCGGCTGCAGGCCAACGCCACAGGCGCCGCGCTGACCGAGTGGCAGGTGAGCGTGCAGTGGCCCGACGCCCGCGGCGGCGATCTGCGCCGCCTGGTCTGGCGCACCCGGGTTTCCGCACTGGGCAGCCGTCTTGGCGTATCCTCGCCGTGATCGCACAGCTTGCCCCGGAATCCGCCTTGACCCCGTCCGCTCCCCTGCCCGCACGCCAGCCCGCACCCTGGCCCGCACCCTGGCCCGCTTTACGCCGCGCCCTCGACCTGGCCCACCAGGCCCTGTGGCTGACCTCGCCCAACCCGCGCGTGGGCTGCGTCATCACTGCTCCCGACGGCACCGTGCTGGGCGAAGGCCACACCCAGCGCGCGGGTGGCCCGCATGCCGAAATCATGGCCCTGCGCGATGCGGCAACCCGCGGCCACGACGTGCGCGGTGCCACCGCCTGGGTCACGCTCGAACCCTGTGCCCACCAGGGCCGCACCGGCCCATGCTGCGATGCGCTGGCCGCCGCAGGCATCGGCCAAGTGGTGGCGGCCATGAGCGACCCCAACCCCCAGGTCGCAGGCCAGGGCCTGGCACGGCTTGAGGCCGCCGGTGTGCTGGTCAAGCTGTTGCCCGCAGACGATCCACTGGCGATCGAAGCGCGCGAGCTCAACATCGGCTTTTTCAGCCGCATGGAACGCGGTCTGCCCTGGGTGCGCATGAAGATCGCTGCGTCCATCGACGGACAAACGGCCCTGGCCAATGGTCAGAGCCAGTGGATCACCGGCCCCGAGGCGCGTGCCGATGGCCACGCCTGGCGCGCCCGCGCCTGCGCAGTGCTCACGGGCATCGGCACCGTGCTCGAAGACGACCCGCAGCTCAATGTGCGTGGTTTTGACGTGCCACGCCAGCCCCACCTCGTGGTGGTGGACAGCCGCCTGGACCTGCCGCTGAACGCCAGACTGCTCGACACCCTGGGCAGCGGCGAGCAGGCCCGGCAAATCTGGGTCTACACCGCCACCACCGAACAGCAGGACAAACGTGCTGCGCTCACAGCCCGTGGCATTCAGGTCATCGACTGCGCAGGCCCTGGCGCCAAAGTCGATCTGGCCGCCCTGCTGCGCGACCTGGCCCGGCGCGAAATCAACGAGCTGCATGTCGAAGCGGGTTTCAAGCTCAACGGCAGCTTCATGCGCGAAGGCCTGGTCGATGAATGGTTGCTCTACATGGCGCCGCAGTGGCTCGGCCCCGGCCAGGGCATGGCCAACTTACCGGCCTTGTCTGGCCTGGACGATGCATTGAAGCTTCGTTTCCACCGGGTGGACCGGACAGGACAGGATCTGCGCCTGCTTTTGCGGCGCTGAACCTCAGGCTTCGGCTGCAGGGGCGGCCTCCTACACAAAAATCGACAGAACCTGTAGGAGCGAGCCCCTGCTCGCGAATGAAAGCATTCGGCCGCTGGGGCGGCCTCCCACAAAACTTGAGACCAGAGAACCTTTTCAGGCCAATTCGTGCAAAGGCCAGCGCGGCTTCACATCAAAGCTGTAGCGCGGCTCGGCCGTCTGCATGCCCGACTGCAGGCGCATGGCCGCCGCCATGGCGATCATGGCGCCGTTGTCGGTGCACAGGTGCAGCTCGGGATAGTGCACCCGCACCCGGGCCTTTTCGCACAGGGCATTGAGCTGGCGGCGCAGTTCGCGGTTGGCGCCCACGCCCCCGGCCACCACCAAGCGCTTCATGCCGCTTTGCTGGAGGGCGGTCATGGCCTTTTTGGTCAGCACCTCGACGATGGCCGCCTGGGTGGACGCCGCCAGATCGGCGCGCTCGACCGCGCCTTCGGTGTGTGCAGGCTCCCCGATCTTTTTGCATTGCGTGAGCACCGCCGTCTTGAGCCCGGCAAATGAAAAGTCCAGATCACCGCTGTGCAGCAAGGGGCGTGGCAGCTTGTAGGCCGCCGGGTTGCCCTGCTCGGCCAAACGCGACAGGCCCGGACCGCCCGGATACGGCAAGCCCATGAGCTTGGCGGATTTGTCAAAGGCTTCGCCCGCTGCATCGTCGATCGTCTCGCCCAGCAGTTCGTAGCGGCCCACGCCGTCCACGCGCATGAGCTGGGTGTGCCCGCCCGAGACCAGCAAGGCAATGAATGGAAACTCGGGTGGGTCTTGACTCAAAAAGGGAGAGAGCAGATGGCCTTCGAGATGGTGGATGCCGATGACCGGCTTGCCCAGTGAGGCGGCCAGCGCACAGGCCACGCCCGAGCCCACCAGCAAGGCCCCTGCCAGACCCGGACCACGCGTATAAGCCACCACGTCCACATCGGCCAGCGTGTGACCGGCTCGGGCCATCACCTCGCGCGTGAGCGGCAGCACGCGGCGGATGTGGTCGCGGCTGGCCAGTTCGGGCACCACGCCGCCGTAGGCCTGGTGCATCTCGATCTGGCTGTGCAACGCGTGCGCCAGCAGGCGCGGCCAGCCCGCCTCGGTCGTCTCGACCAAAGCCACACCCGTTTCGTCACAGGACGATTCAATCCCCAGAATTCGCATAACAGGTAGTTTACGTGGGGCGTGAACAAGTCCGGCAGGCTTGCCGATAATGGGCGCCATGATCACCCTTAGCCTCATCTCCTCCATGGCCACCCAGCCTTTGCTGGCCGACCTTGTGCCTCTCTACCAAGCGCAGCGCCCCCAAGTCAAAGTGCAGGTCGAATCTGCTGGGGGGGTGGATGTCGCCAAGCGGGTGCAGGCCGGCGAAGCTTTTGATGGCGTGGTGCTGGCCAGCAATGCCATCGACAAGCTTATGGAGAGCGGCCATGTTCTGAAGGGCAGCCGCACCGACCTGGTCCGCTCGGACGTGGCGGTCGCCGTTCCCGCCGGTCACCCCGTGCCCGACATTTCGACCGAGGCAACCCTCAAGGCCGCGGTTCTGGCCGCCCCCACACTGGGCTACTCCACGGGCCCCAGTGGCACCCAACTGCTCAAGCAATTCGAAAACTGGGGCATCGCCGAGCAAGTGGCCCCCAAAATGGTTCAGGCCAAACCCGGCGTGCCCGTTGGCGCCCTGGTCGCCCGCGGTGAGGTAGCGCTGGGCTTTCAGCAGCGCAGCGAAATGCTGGGTGTGCCAGGCATCACCCTGGTGGGTGGCATGCCCAAGGCCAATGAGATCATCACCATCTTCTCGGCCAGCATTGCTTCGACTTGCCAGCAAGTGCAGGCCATGCGCGATCTGCTCGATTTCTGGCATTCACCTGCGTGCGATGCCCTCAAACGCCAGCACGGCATGACCCCAGCCTGAGCCCTGTCGCAGGGCATCGTCATTCACTATATTCCAAATTTGTATTTTGAATATGGTTTGATAGATCAGAAAATTCTGAGCAATCCGTTTTTCTGATCTGCCATGACTTCTGCCTCCACCCCCCGTTGCACCCTGGTCGGCGCCGGACCCGGCGACCCGGAACTGCTCACCATCAAGGCGGCGAAGGCGATTGCCCAGGCCACCGTGCTGTTCGTGGACGACCTGGTCAATCCGGCCGTGCTGGAGCACGCCGCTCCCGATGCACGCATCGTGCAGGTGGGCAAGCGCGGTGGTTGCAAGAGCACGCCCCAGGCCTTCATCCACAAACTCATGGTCCAGGCCGTGCAGGCGAGTGAAAACGTCGTGCGACTGAAAGGCGGCGACCCCTTTATCTTCGGCCGCGGTGGCGAAGAGGTTGAGCACCTGCGCGCCGAGGGCATTGAAGTGGATGTCATCAACGGCATCACGTCCGGCCTCGCCGCCGTGAGCAGTCTGGGGGCGCCGCTGACCCACCGGGACCATGCGCATGGCGTGGTGTTCGTCACCGGCCACGCCAAGCCCGGCGATGCGGGCACCGACTGGGCGGCGCTGTCCCACACCGCCCACCAGGCCAAGCTGACGCTGGTGATCTACATGGGCGTGAGCAGCCTGCGCGCTATCCAGACCGGCCTGCTGCAGGGCCTGCCCGCCAGCACACCGGTGGCCATCGTGCAGCACGCCAGCCTGCCGCAGCAACGCGAAGCCCTGACCACCCTCGGCCAGCTGGAAGACACCATGACCCAGCAAGGCCTGCAAAGCCCCAGCATCATCGTGGTGGGCGATGTCGTGCAAGGCGCGCGGGCCTGGCAGGGCCAAACCGAAGCCCGACGCCACGCGGCCTGAACCGGGGGCACGCACTGCGCTGCCCCCTTACACTCGCCGCATGAACCAATGGGATGCGGTGATCGTGGGTGCCGGGGCTGCCGGCCTTTTTTGTGCCGGTGTGGCTGGTCAGCTGGGCCTGAAGGTGCTGGTGCTCGATCACAACGACAAGGTGGCTGAAAAAATCCGTATTTCCGGTGGCGGCCGATGCAATTTCACCAACCGCAACCTCGACCCGTCAGCACCTCAAAAACACTTCATCAGCCAGAACGCGCACTTTTGCCGCTCGGCCCTCTCACGCTACACGCCGCAGGACTTCATTGCGCTGATGCAGAAGCACGGCATCGCCTTCCACGAAAAACACAAGGGCCAACTGTTTTGCGATCACTCGGCCGAGGACATCATTCGCATGCTGCTGGCCGAATGCGATGCGGGCGACGTCACACGCTGGCAACCCTGCGGGGTCAACGCGGTGCGCCACGGCGACGGCGTCTACGAACTGGACACCGCGCGGGGCACGGTGCAGACGCGTGCATTGGTGGTGGCTACCGGTGGTTTGTCGATTCCCAAAATCGGCGCCACAGGCTGGGGCTACGACATCGCCACACAGTTTGGCCTGCGGCTGATCGAGCGTCGCCCGGGCCTGGTGCCGCTGACCTTTGACGGCGAAGCCTGGGCGCCCTACGCCCAGCTGGCGGGCCTGGCCCTGCCCGTGGGCATCGAGACGGGTGAAAAAAAGACCCGCATGCACTTTGACGAGGACCTGCTCTTCACCCACCGCGGCCTGTCAGGTCCAGCCGTCTTGCAGATTTCAAGCTACTGGCAGGACGGTGCGCCGATCCGACTGAACCTGGCGCCCGAACTGGACTTGCAAGAACGCCTGCAAGAAGCCAAGCAGCGCTCACGCAAACTGCTGGCCAATGAGCTGACCCAGCTGGTGCCCAGCCGCCTGGCCGAGGCCTGGACAGGCCAAAACCCACTCTGGCAACGCCCAGTGGCCGAGGTGCCCGACAAGGCACTGACCCAACTGGCCGACGCCTTGAGCCGCTGGAGCCTGGTGCCCACCGGCTCGGAAGGCTACAAAAAGGCCGAAGTGACGCTGGGCGGCGTGGACACCCGCGACCTGTCGTCACAGACCATGGAGTCCAAGCAGCCGGGCCTGTATTTCATCGGCGAAGTGGTCGATGTGACCGGCTGGCTGGGGGGCTACAACTTCCAGTGGGCGTGGGCCAGCGCACACGCCTGCGCCCAGGCGCTCGCACAGTCGCAAAAGCGGGACTGAGTGTCGGCCAATCTGAGACCAAAAACGCTATAATGGTGGTCTTTGCTGGCAAAACCCCTGTCTGCCAAATACTAGTTCTGTGACGGGGAACCCGCCGGTGTCGGAATTCAGTGGCCCGATCTTCCCTGGATTTGCGACCGGCAAAAATTTGGAAATTTGAGTCAATGACCACCATCCGTGTAAAAGAAAACGAACCTTTTGACGTTGCCCTGCGCCGCTTCAAGCGCACCATCGAGAAACTGGGCCTGCTGACCGACCTGCGCGCCCGCGAGTTCTACGAGAAGCCGACCACCGAGCGCAAGCGCAAGAAGGCTGCCGCCGTCAAGCGCCACTACAAGCGCG
>JACCDV010865048.1_pt1 | contig 10476 bp, 10 predicted proteins | sample 7446131 | NCBI WGS metagenome assembly JACCDV01 (sample SAMN15323448, study PRJNA562643) | freshwater metagenome | isolation source: river surface water | place: USA:Blue River Watershed | collected 2017-08-17
GGTCAGCGGTTCGATCCCGCTTACCTCCACCAAAGTGTCGAGATGATTCGAAAGAATCCGTCCAGGTTATGACCCTATCGTCTAGAGGCCTAGGACATCACCCTTTCACGGTGAGTACCGGGGTTCGAATCCCCGTAGGGTCGCCAAGTTTGTAGCACTTGGCTTCAACACCAGTTGAAGCAAAGCTATCTACCAGGAGTGGTAGTTCAGTTGGTTAGAATACCGGCCTGTCACGCCGGGGGTCGCGGGTTCGAGTCCCGTCCACTCCGCCAAAAAGACAAACCTCTGTGAATCATTGATTCCCAGAGGTTTTTTCTTTTGGTCTGTCCGGTTTCCCGCTTGCACCCACCAGGGGCTGCATCTTTGCCTACCCCTGATGGACAAGGGATTTAGGCGCGGATGCACAAAACTCTGCAATCTTTCCTAGAAAATGTAAAAGCAGTGTGCAGTTTCAAGAAAATCAACCCAGTTCATGGACATTTGTTAAATATGCGTCGCTTATTGTTGGTTTTGGCCTTCCTGTCTTTGAACTTGTCCAGCGCGCACAGTGCGCCATCCCTGCCCAGCGCATCCGATTGTCCCCGGGTGCTCCAGCACTCGGTGCTGCGCCTCCAAGATGAGAAGCCACAAGCCCTGTGCCAATATGCCGGGCAGGTGGTGGTCGTGGTGAACACCGCCAGTTTTTGCGGTTTCACATCCCAATACAAAGGGCTGGAAGCCTTGTATGCCAAATACAAAGACCGTGGTCTGGTGGTGCTGGGTTTCCCAAGCAATGACTTCTCGCAAGAGCCCGAGAGCAACGCCAAGATCGCGGATTTTTGTGAAAGTACCTTTGGTGTGAAGTTTCCCATGTTCGTCAAAACCACCGTGCGGGGGGCACAAGCGTTGCCGCTGTTCAAGCAGCTGACCGAGCTGTCGGGCACTGCACCCAAGTGGAACTTTTACAAATACGTCATCAGCCGTGACGGCCAGCAGGTCAAGAGCTTCAACAGCATGACGGCACCTCAGGACAACAGTTTTGTGCGCGAAATTGAAAAGCAGTTGGCGGTGAAAGGGAACGCCCCATGATGCCTCGTGTGGCCATCGTGGGTTCGGGTATTTCAGGGCTGTCTGCCGCGCACCACCTGAAATCGCGGGCCCAGATCACTTTGTTTGAAGCCGGCGATTATTTTGGGGGTCACACCCACACAGTGGATGTGACCTTGCCCACAGCCCAAGGCCTGCTGACGCACGGTGTGGACACCGGTTTTCTGGTGTACAACGAGCGCACTTACCCTGGCCTGATTGCCTTGTTCGAGGCATTGCAGGTGAGCACGGTCAAATCCGACATGTCCTTTTCGGTGCAGGTGCCCGGCCGCAATGGCAGCCGTCCACTCGAATGGAACGGCGCCAACCTGAACACCGTGTTTGCCCAACGCCGAAACCTTTTCAAACCCGGCTTCTTGCGCATGTTGCGCGACGTGCTGCGGTTCAACGCGTTGGCCACAGCCCTGGCCGAGCGCAATCAGGACCATGAGCTGGCCCAGCCGCTGCGTGCGTTTTTGCAGGCACACGATTTTGGGGACACTTTCCGTGACTGGTATTTGCTGCCGATGCTCGGCTGCATCTGGAGCTGTCCGACAGACCAGATGCTCGAGTTCCCTGTGGCCACCATGATCCGCTTTTGTCACAACCACGGCTTGATTCAGGTGAATCATCGGCCCCAGTGGTACACCGTGACGGGTGGCGCACGCCACTATGTCGAGAAGATCCTCGCTGACGTGGACGACAAGCGCCTGAACGCGCCTGTGCTGCGCGTGGAGCGCCACGACCACGGCGTGACCTTGCACACCCAGGCCGGTGCCGAAACTTTTGACCAGGTCATTTTGGCCACGCACGCCGACCAGTCTTTGGCGATGCTGGCCCAGCCCACGCCGCAAGAGCAGGCCACACTGGGGGCCATCCGTTACCACCCCAACCGTGCGGTCCTGCACACCGACACATCGGTGATGCCTCAAAAGAAACTGGCCTGGGCGGCCTGGAATTACGAACGTGCCGCGCACGACAACACCGAGTCGACCCGCGTTTGCCTGCACTACTGGCTCAATTTGCTGCAGCCTTTGCCGTTCAAACAGGATGTGATGGTGTCCCTCAATCCTGTGCATGACATCCACCCGGACCATGTGCTGGGCGTCTACGACTATGCACACCCGGTGTTTGACCTGCCGGCGATGGCGGCGCAAAGCCGCATGCCCCAGTTGCAGGGTCAGCAGCGCACATGGTTTGCCGGCGCCTGGATGGGCTATGGCTTTCATGAGGACGGCTATCAGGCAGGTCGCGCAGCCGCGCAAAGCCTGCTGGCGGCCTGAGGCAAACGGTCATGACCTTGAGTGCTTTGCAATGCAACGCACCCCAGCCTTTGCTGGGTTTCGGTCAGGTCCGGCACACCCGTTTGCGGCCCAAGCGGCATGCGTTTGCTTACCGCACTTTCTTTTTGATGTTGCCCATGCGGACCCTGGCCCAGGCGCCTTCGGGCAGCTTGGCGGTCAACCGGCCCGGGGCGATCAGTTTTCACGACGTGGACCATGGTGATGGACGTTCGCCGCAACAGGGTGGGGCGCTGGCTTGGCTGGACGAGTTGCTGCGCAGCGAAGGCATCACCGACGCAACAGGTGAAGTGTGGTTGCATTGCTACCCCCGTGTGCTGGGCTACACCTTCAAACCCGTCAGTTTCTGGTATTGCCACGGTGCCGATCACAGCCTGCGGGCCATGGTGGTGGAAGTCAACAACACCTTTGGCGAACGGCACTGCTACTTGCTGGAGAGCCCGCACTACGGGGTTGAGCAACGGGCCAGCAAAGTGTTCCACGTTTCACCTTTTTGTCAGGTGCAAGGCGAGTACCGCTTTCGCTTCATGCGCACCGACAGCCGGACCGTGGCCCGGGTGGACCATGACGATGCACAGGGGCCCCTGATTGAGACCAGTGTGAGCGGTCAGCTGGAGCCGATCACCCGGCAGACGCTGCGGCGTGCCTTGTGGTCTTATCCCCTGATGACCTTGATGGTCATGGCACGCATTCATTGGCAAGCCTTGAAGCTTTGGCTCAAGCAGGTGCCGTTCTTCACCAAACCCACCCCCCCCAAAGATTTTGTGACCCGCTGACCCGGAGAAAAGCACTGCCATGAACACCACGACCTCGGCCACCGTTGCGACCCCGCCCAAAGACATGCCTGCGGCTGCAGGCCGTGTGCTTCGATTGCTCCAACGTTTGCAACACGGTGTTTTGCATGTGCAGTGGCCGGATGGCCGAATCGATCAGTTTGGCCAAGCCAGCCCATCTGGTCTGAATGCCACCTTGCACCTGCACAGCTGGACACCGTTCACGCAGGCTCTGAAATCGGGTGACATTGGATTCGCCGAGAGCTACATCGCCGGCGATTGGACCACCGCCAATCTGGCCGACTTGCTGCAGCTTCTGGTGGCCAACCGCCGAGACATGGAAGAGGTGATCTACGGGCATTGGCTGGGGCGTCTTTTTTACCGTGTGCGCCATTTGCTCCACCGCAACACGCGCCGCAACAGCAAGAAGAACATCCACGCCCACTACGATTTGGGCAACGCGTTTTATGCCTTGTGGCTGGACCCCACGATGAATTATTCGTCGGCCTGGTTTGACCAGGACCGCAACCAAGACATGGCCGATGCCCAAAAAGCCAAGGTGCGCCGCGCCCTGCGCATGGTGGATGCCAAACCGAGTGATCGCATCCTTGAAATCGGTTGTGGTTGGGGTGCCCTGGCGGAGATGGGGGGGCTGGAATTTGGCGCCCACATGTCTGGCGTCACCCTCAGCCATGAACAACTGGCGTTTGCCAATCAGCGCATGGACAAGCTGGGTTTGTCGGCCACCAGCCAGCTGCGGCTGCAGGACTACCGTGACATCGATGACGGTCCTTACGATGCCATTTGCTCCATCGAAATGCTGGAGGCCGTGGGGCAAGAATACTGGCCTACTTATTTCGAGAGCGTTGCGCGTTTGCTCAAATCGGGTGGCAAGGCCTGCATCCAGACCATCGTCATCGACGATGCCTTGTTTGAGCGCTATGTGAAGAGCACGGATTTCATCCAGCAATACATTTTCCCGGGGGGCTGCCTGCCTTGTCCCCGTGAATTCCGGGCGCACGCCGAACGTGCTGGCTTGAAAGTGGTCGACGAGCTGGCGTTCGGACTGGACTACGCCGAGACCTTGCGCCGTTGGCGTCATCGGTTCATGGCCGACAAGGCGCAGGTGCTGCAATTGGGATTCGATGAAAAATTCGTCCGCATTTGGGAGTTCTATCTCGCCTATTGCGAAGCCGCCTTTGAGCAGCACAACATCGATGTGCTGCAGTACACCCTGATCAAGCCATGAGCACACGGCGTGCGACCTTGCTGGCGGGTCTGCAGGCAGGACTTGTTGCCGCAGCCGGTGGGCTGATGCCTTGGGCCAATGCCATCGCCCAGGACGTTCGCACCGAACAACGCATGCGGGGCTTTCTCAGTGCGCCCCGGTTGGTGGGGGGGCACCGCTTCACCTATTGGGGCTTCGATGTCTACGACGCCAGCTTGTGGGCCAGTGCCGCTTTTGCGCCCGAGGCCTGGGACCGGCAGGATTTGATTCTGGAGTTGCGCTACCTGCGCGACTTCAAAGGGGCTGACATTGCCCAACGCTCCATCGACGAAATGCATGCGCAGCGTGCGCTGAGTCCGGCCCAGAAACAAAACTGGGCAGCTGCCTTGCAGTCCTTGATCCCGGACGTGCGCAGCGGCGAGCGCCTGACGGGCGTCTACACCCCCGACCAGGGCATGCAGCTGTTTTACCAGGACCGACTGCGTGGCACTGTGCGCGACACCGAGTTGGCCCGGCGCTTTTTTGGCATCTGGTTGGCGCCAGAGACCTCACAACGCCAGCTTCGACAACGCTTGCTGGCAGGTGCCCAGACGTGAATCGCGTGGCCATGCCCTCGTTGTTGGCGCTCAGCGCCATGGCCTTGCCGCTGGCTTTTGTGAGTTTGCCTCTGTATGTGCTGTTGCCCAACCGCTATGCCGCGCAATGGGGTGTCTCGCTGGCCGCCCTGGGCGGTGTGCTGCTGGCGGTGCGGGCCTTGGATGCGGTGCTGGACCCGTGGTTGGGTCAGTTGTGTGACCGTTGGTTTGCCGAGGGTTCGCTGCGTGTGAGGCAACGCTGCGCCGTGCTGTGTCTGGGTCTGATATTGGGCTTTGCCGGCCTGTGGGTGCCCGATGTGTGGTTGCAGCGGATGGGCCTGGCGGTGACGCCTGGCGCGGTATTGATCCTGGCTGCGCCGTGTCTGGTGCTGGCCTACCTGGCGGCCACGGCATTGAATTTGAGTTTGCAAAGCTGGGGCACCCGCCTGGGGGGCGATGCCTTGCAGCGCGGGCGTGTCAGCGCCTGGCGTGAAGGGCTTGGTCTGGCGGGGGTGGTGTTGGCCAGTGTGTTGCCCTCGCTGTTGCCCGCTGGCGGCCTGGTCTTGAGCTTTTCGGTCTTGCTGCTGCTGAGCCTCTGGCTTTGGCGCAGCGCACCGGTCATGGCGCGGCCGGTGGCGCAGGGGGCGGGCGAAAGCACATGGTGGAGCCCTTTGCGTCAACCCGCTTTCCGCGCATTGCTGCAGGTGTTTTTGCTCAACGGGATCGCCAGCGCGGTGCCTGCCACCCTGGTGATGTTTTTCATTCAGGACCGACTGCAGGCGCCAGCCGGTTACGAGGCGCTCTACCTGGGGGCTTACTTTCTGGCCGCAGCCTTGTCGATGCCTTTGTGGTTGCGCGTCGTGCGGCGGCTCGGGCTGGCACGCACCTGGCTGGCAGGCCAGGGCTTGAGCGTGCTGGTTTTCATGTGGGCGGTGACTTTGGGGGCGGGCGATTTGCTGGCCTTTGCGGTCATTTGTGCGCTGTCGGGTATGGCTTTGGGGGCGGACCTGGTGGTGCCCGGCGCCTTGCTCACGGGCGTGATCCAGCGCAGCGGCGATGCCGGCCAAGCCGAAGGCCGTTACCTGGGCTGGTGGCAAGTGGTGACCAAACTGAATCTGGCCCTGGCGGCCGGTTTGGCGCTGCCGGCATTGCAACTCATGGGGTACAGCGCCGGCACACGAAACCCTGAAGGTTTGTGGGCTTTGAGCATGGCCTATGCTGTGCTGCCGTGCATACTGAAACTGCTGGCGGCCTGGCGTTTGTGGGCGGCCCGTGCACATCTTTGGGAGCATTTCCATGGTCAATAGACGACAACTTCTCACACGCAGTGCAGCCGGTATCGGCGCCATCGCAGCCACCGGTCTGACGGGCTGCGCCAGCCCCAACATCGACGACTACGCCCAGGAAAAGCCCGAGCTGGATTTGCGCCGGTATTTCAACGGCACAGTCGATGCCTGGGGGGTCTTCACCGATCGCAATGGCAAAGTCGTCAAACGCTTCACGGTCGAAATGAACTGCACATGGCAAGGCGAGCAAGGCGTGCTGGACGAGGACTTTGTGTACGCCGATGGCAGCAAGGAAAAAAGAATCTGGCGCCTGACCCATTTGGGCAATGGCCGATACGAAGGTACAGCGGGTGATGTCGTGGGCACCGCCAGCGGCCAGACCCGTGGCAACACATTCCGCTGGGGCTACACCCTGGCGCTGCCCATCGAGGGTCGGGTGGTCCATGTGAGCATGGACGACTGGATGTACCTGATGAACGACCGCGTCATGCTCAACAAAGCGCGCATGAGCAAGTGGGGCATCCATCTGGGTGACGTCACCCTGTCGTTCACTCGCCGCGCTTGACATGGCCTGGCTTGAACCCATGAACCCGCCCTTGGCCAACTGGCGCGGGCGCAGTGTGTGGCTGATCGGCGCTTCCAGCGGCATCGGTCTGGCCACGGCCAAAGCCCTGCATGCGGCCGGGGCGCGTGTGGTGGTGTCCGCCCGCCAGGCCACACTGCTGGCCGAGTTTGTACAGTCACATCCCGGCGCGCAATCGGTGGTGATGGACGTGGGCCAGCCCCAGGACATTGCCCGGGCGGCTCAACAGGTGCACGCTATGCAGGGATTGGATGTGGTGGTGTATTGCGCCGGCTATTACCAGCCAGTGCGCGCCACCGACTACCGGCTGGAAGAAATGCTGCGTCACCAGGAGGTGAACTACACCGGTGCCGTGCGTGTGCTGGATGCGGTGTTGCCTGCGTTGCTGGCGCAAGGGACGGGGCACATCAGCCTGGTGGCCAGCGTGGCCGGCTACCGCGGCTTGCCAAAAAGTCTGGCTTACGGTCCGACCAAGGCGGCGGTCATCAATCTGGCCGAGGCCTTGTATTACGACCTCTCGCCCCGTGGGTTGGGGGTGAGTGTGGTGATGCCGGGCTTTGTGGAAACCCCGCTGACGTCCCACAACGATTTCACCATGCCCGCGTTGATCAGCCCCGATCAGGCCGCCCAAGCCATGCTGCGTGGCTGGGCCCAAGGCGCGTTCCAAATCGATTTTCCCAAACGCTTCACGCGTGTGTTGCAGCTGCTGCGCGTGTTGCCTTACCGCTGGTACTTTGCCTTGGTGCGCCGCGCCACGGGCCTTTGAAGTTTTTGCCATGACCGACAACACCACCGCCATCAGCACCGATTCGCCCGAAGCCGGCGTGCAGCGCCTGGTTCATTTTTTCGAGCATTTGCAGCCCGACGACGTGGCGCACATGGCGCGCATCTACACCTCCGATGCATTCTTCAAGGATCCGTTCAACGAGGTGCGGGGCCTGCCAGCGATTGCCCCCATTTTTGCGCACATGTTTGACGCCTTGCAGTCGCCCCGTTTTGTCATCACCCAACGGGTGCAACAAGGCGATCAGTGTTTTGTGAGCTGGGATTTCCTGTTTTCCATGCGCCGCTTTGACGCAGGCCAAACACAAACCATCCGAGGCGCCAGCCATTTGGTGCTTCGCCAGGAAGACGGTCTGTGGAAGGTGTGTTCGCACCGTGACTACTGGGACCCGGCCGAAGAGTTGTACGAAAAAATTCCGTTGCTCGGATCACTTATGCGTTGGCTCAAAAGGCAAGCCCGAAAGTGAGTATTTGAAAAAAATTGTTCCTCGTCTCGAATGACCTTTTGGCCTGGGCATCGAGTTCAAGTGCTTGTTTGTAATTCCACTTGACGGCCCGCAATCAGCGCGGTGAAAAAACCATTGAACCACTGCATGTTGACGGGCTTGGACATGAAGATGGTACCTTCGGGCAGTCCGCCGCGGGCGGCGATGTCTTCTTGGGACAAAGCCGATATCACCAGGCAGGTCATGCGGTTGAACTGGGGGGTGTGGCGGATGGTGCGCAAAAGTTCAAAACCGTCGACGCCGGGCATGTTCAAGTCGGCAATCAGCACGTCTGGCTGGATGCTGGCCATGTCGATCAGAGCTTCCAGACCGGACGACATGGCGGTGCAATCCACCGGTGTTTCACACCGGTTGCAAAAGTCTCGCAACATGTCGCGTGTGACGGCATCGTCCTCCACCAGCAGCACCTTGAGTCGGCCTTCGCGGCTTTCGCCCGGCGACATCAGCATGTTGTGTGTGCGCTGGTATTCGCGAATGGAGGGCATGGAGATGCGCCTGTGGCCACCTTGGGTTTTCCAGGCTTGGAGCTCATTTTTTTCGACCAGCGTCTGAATCGTACCCACGGACAGCCCAAGTAATTTGGCTGCATAGGTTGTGCCGCAGTAGTCTTCGAGGGTCTCGTGGGATGGATGTGTTTGCATGGGCGTATTTTAGTGATAAAAATGCTAAACATGTATAAAAATACTACCAAATAACTTTGTTTTAGACAAATTGAAACAAATTTAAAGGGGAGTCTGTCATCCGGTCTGACGTCGGCGGTCCCGCCTGCGACAAAGTGCGATGCCAAGTGGGTGCGGCTGACGATTAACATGCCCTCAAACCCCAATGAGGAGCTCCTGGATGCCTGCCCATGACGCCGTATGGCCTGCTCGACTGCCTGCACGAATCACGCCGCCTGTCACGTCCTTGTGGATGAACCTGGCCATCAGCGCCATGCGTTACCCGGACAAGCCGGCCCTGATTTACATGGGCACGGTCTGGACGTACCGGCAATTGTCGAGCGCCGCCGAAAAAATGGCGTCGGCCCTGGCGGATCTGGGCGTGCAAGCGGGCGACCGTGTGGTGCTCAACATGCAGAACTGCCCGCAACTGGTGATCACCCATTTCGCCATCTTGCGCCTGGATGCGGTCGTGGTGCCGGTCAACCCGATGAACAAGGCCCAAGAGCTCAAACACTACATCACCGACCCTGACACCTGGGTGGCGGTGACCACGGCCGATCTGGCGCCTGAACTGGCGCAGGCCAGCGATGCCTTGCCAATGGAGCAGCGCCTGCGGCATCTGGTGGTCACGCAGTTTTCGGACGTTTTTCAAGCCGATGCGTTGACGGCCCGGGATTTGCCCGAGTCGTGGCGCACCTGGTTGTTGCCTGTGCGTGAATTGCCCGGCTTGGCCTCGGGCGCCACGCATGCCTGGCAAGACCTGATGAGCGCAGACACCCCAGGCACTTTGCCGCCTGTGAAAGCCGGCCCGGAAGACCTGGCGGTGTTGCCCTACACCAGCGGCACCACCGGCCTGCCCAAGGGTTGCATGCACACCCACGGGACCATCATGCACAACGCCGTGGCCAGTGGCTTGTGGGGCAATGGCACCTCAGAAAACGTGACCTTGTGCGTGGTGCCGATGTTCCACATCACCGGCATGGTCAGCGTGATGCACACCAACATCTACACCGGCTCCACGCTGGTGATGATGCCGCGCTGGGACCGTGATGCGGCGGGGCATTTGATTTCCAGGTGGCGCGTGACGCACTGGACCAACATCCCGACCATGGTCATCGATCTGCTGGGCAGTCCGAATTTGCAGGACTATGACCTGAGCAGTCTGGCCTACATTGGCGGCGGCGGCGCGGCCATGCCCGAAGCGGTGGCCCAGCGTCTTCTGGACCAGTTCGGCCTGCGTTATGTCGAAGGCTATGGCCTGACCGAGACCGCTGCGCCCTCGCACACCAACCCACCCGATGCGCCCAAGAAGCAGTGCCTGGGCATTCCATTCATGAGCGTGACTTCGCACATCGTGGATCCCGAAACGCTGGCCGAGTTGCCCGTTGGCGAGTCTGGCGAAATCGTGATCAGTGGTCCGCAGGTCTTCAAAGGCTACTGGAAGCGTCCGGATGCGACAGCCAGTGCGTTTTTTGAGCGCGACGGCCTGTCCTTTTTCCGAACCGGCGACATGGGGCGGGTGGACGAGGCGGGCTATTTCTTCATGACCGACCGCCTCAAGCGCATGATCAATGCCAGCGGTTTCAAGGTCTGGCCCGCCGAAGTCGAGGCCCTGATGTTCCGCCACCCGGCGATACAGGAAGCTTGCGTCATTGCCACGCGTGACGACTACCGGGGTGAATCGGTCAAGGCGGTGGTGGTTTTGCGCCAGGAC
>JACCDV010144918.1_pt1 | contig 10474 bp, 12 predicted proteins | sample 7446131 | NCBI WGS metagenome assembly JACCDV01 (sample SAMN15323448, study PRJNA562643) | freshwater metagenome | isolation source: river surface water | place: USA:Blue River Watershed | collected 2017-08-17
ATCTAGCGGCTTCGATATGTCGATCGTCTGGTGCATGCTTCAAGCCAACTAGCCGGTTGAGCTACAAATTCCGCTTGAGGATCTCAAAATCAGCCCGCCTTGCAAGAAATCGAAAGACGAACACCCTCCGCAAGTTGCCAAGCCTGTCAGGGGCGGTTGCGGTTTCAAACGGCACCGCGTCTAGGGCAACCTCGCCGACGTAAGTCCAAGACTTTGCATCCTGACGCGAAAACAGCAACAGCTTGCGATCGGACAACAAAGCCTTATGGACTCGAATCAGCTGTTGATCTCCGAGCTGACCCTCCCCGGTGTAGCGATAAATCCCACCGACTACCTCGTCGTTCTGGTCGTATCCATAGCGGGTGCCAGATGGCGGATCTGAGAAGATCAAAACCTCACCGCTCGCGGTTGGGCAGATCCCTGCCCGCGGATTTCCGCCAAACATTCTGTGTAGGTCAGTTCTTAGGTAAGTCTCCCCCACCCGAAGCTCTCGCTCGAAGCCTTGAGCGCTTTGGGTGAGGGTGGTCTTTTTCACTCTTTTTTGAACCAGCCGAGGGGTCAACAGCTTCCGATATCTGAGCTAACTTCTTAGCCAAAAAACATTAGTGCGGGCTGCGCTGTTACACTTCTAACTCGTTAGGGCCTCTAGCTCAGTCGGTAGAGCAACGGACTTTTAATCCGTGGGTCGTGGGTTCGAGCCCCACGGGGCCTACCATTTCGCTTGAATCTCAAAATCCCGCACAGGACTAGGACGCCGAGCAAAAATAAGGTAAACCCCCGATGTCAATAGGCGTTGAGGGGAACTCAGGGGCATTAAATCCAAGTGCCAAATTCGGACAAACTTAGACAAACTTGGACAAAGCTTTGGGGCCCAATTGGGGCCGTAGCCCCAAGTAAACTCTGGGTCCGACTGATACCCTTGTCAGGAGGGGTAGCCATGGGAAACACAAATCTGAACGCGGCCAAGACGGCTAAGAATGATGAGTTTTACACGCTGTTCGAAGACATCGAAAAAGAGATGAATGCTTACCTCGAATTCGACCCAGATGTCTTCAAGGACAAAACCATACTCTTGCCCTGCGATGACCCAGAATGGTCAAATTTCACAAAGTATTTCGCACAAAACTTTGACAGATTTGGCCTCAAAAAACTGGTTAGCACTAGCTACGCTCCAAACAGCAAGCCAGAGGACATCCCATATCAGCCGACACTATTTGAGCTTGAGGGGTCCGACTTTAGTGAAGAGAAGACTCGCGAACGGGGGAAGATTTTTACTCTCGTTCGAGACCGAAATGGCGATAAGAAGATAAATCTGAATGACTTAGAGTGGTCGTACCTAGAAGGGGATGGCGACTTTAGAAGCGATGAGGTCACTCGCCTACGTGACGAAGCCGACTTTGTAATTACGAACCCCCCGTTTTCTCTGTTTAGAGAGTTTGTGCCATGGCTCCTAGCGGGCACTGCGCAGTTTTCCGTCATCGGTGACCTAAATGCAATCAGCGCTGCAGAAATCTTTACTCCTTTGAAGGAAGGCCTGTTTTGGGTTGGCGTTACCAGAACGGGCACTGGCCAAATGTTTTTCGAGATTTACGAGGGCGCGCCTGTCAAGACAGGTCAGGTGGAAATCGATGGGAAGAGATACCAGACCATCGGAAGCTCGGCTTGGTTTACAAACATCGAACACGGCATCCGCAGGAGACCTCTGCGTCTAGCGACGATGCAGGACAACCTCAAGTTTTCCAAAGATAAGAAGTTGAAGGAAATGGGATATGCCCCTTTGGATAACTACGATGCGATAGGAGTGCCACGGGTTGAGTTAATCCCGAGTGATTACGACGGCCCTATGGCAGTTCCGATATCTTTCCTAGGTAAGTTCAATCCGTCCCAATTCGAAATCCTTGACGCTAACAACTTTAGATTGCCGCATTTCAAAAAAACTAAACCTCACGGTCTCATCAAAGATGCTGACAGCTCAATTGGCGGTAAAGCCACCTATCAACGAATGCTAATCAGAAGGATTCAGTCTTGAAAACCAACTTGGTCAGATACACCGTGAGAGACGTCTGTGAAGGCTTCGTATACAGCGCGCTGGATGAGAAGGGCTTGTTTGGATTAGGTGGGCGACTCACGATTCAGCCTGAGTATCAGCGAAGCTACATTTACGCCGACAAAAAGAAGGACGCGCCCGTAATTGCCTCGGTTTTGAAGAACTACCCCCTCGGGCTTTTTTACTTCAACAAACTGGACGACGGTTCACTAGAAATTCTCGATGGCCAGCAAAGAGTTACAAGTATCGGTCGATTCGTCACGGGCCGATTTGGAATCATCGACGAAAACCAAATACCCCAGTATTTCAGCGGACTTCCAGCGGACAAGCAAAACCAGATTCTCGATTATGAGCTTCTCGTATACGAGTGTGAGGGTACTGAATCGGAAATTAAGGAATGGTTTAAGACAATCAACATCGCTGGTGAGCCCCTAAACGAGCAGGAATTGTTGAATGCCGTCTACTCAGGACCTTTTGTCTCAGCAGGGAAGGAAGAGTTTAGTAACACTCTGAATGCCAACATTCAGAAGTGGGACGCGTTCGTAAGGGGCCCTGCAAATAGGCAAAAATTTTGGGAACGCGCGCTGGAGTGGACGAGTGCCAGCAAGAAAATGAGCATCGGTGAATACATGAGCCAGCACCGAATGAACCCCGACATCTCCGAAGTGAAGACATACTTCAACAGCGTGATTGACTGGGCCTCGACGCTTTTCGAGGATGTAGACGACCACATGCGGGGGCTGGAGTGGGGCGAGATGTTTGAGAAGTATCGAAGCGCTCGCTATGACACAAAGGCAATCAACGAACGTGTTCGCGAACTACTCTCTGACCCATACGTCAAGAATCCAAGAGGGATATGGGCATACCTTCTTGGAGGCGAGACTGAAAAGAATCTCCTAGATATTCGAGTATTCGATGAGGCTACCAAACGGAGTGTCTATGCCAAGCAGACGGCAGCGGCGCGTGAGAACGGCACCTCTAATTGCCCCCTATGCGAGCTGGGACACAGCGCCAACCAATCGAAAATTTGGGACCTGAAGGAAATGGATGCGGACCATGTCGCGGCATGGTCAAGGGGCGGAGAGACAATGACGAAAAATTGTCAGATGCTTTGCAGCACTCACAACAAAGCTAAGGGCAACCGATAGGACTATGACTGACTGAGGCGCTTGACCTCAGGAACTATCGTCGTTGACGCTACTTGCCTAAAGAGCCTGAAGGCTTCCCTCAGCCAAGCTTTATAGGCGTCCCAGTTGTAGGTCTCCTCCACGAAGGCAATTGGTCCCTCTAGGGAGATGCGACAGGCTTTCTTTCCATCAAGTCTCTCCCAAACCAGTTCATCCCTCATTGCGGCTTCTACTTCCCCCTTTTTGGAGAGTATGGCGTCAAATCGCCTCTCGTTCACAGCTGGGTCCGAGCTGCCAAAATAAACCTCGACTCTCAAGCCTTGGGAAGTGAACACCAAGTTCAGGTTCACACCTGACACCCCAACTGATGTCGGCAGCCAATTCCTTGCCCAAGGAGTCCTAGTGCTTAGTTCTGGAAATTCCTCAGAAGTTTCATCTATGAAGGCTCTCCAAAAGTCTGCGTATGTCCTAGCTTTATCGGATTCAAATTGTCCTGAACTCCCACTTCGGATTTCCTTCGCCCAACTATTGGGTTCAACCACAATGTCAAGCATCGGAGCTGGCACGGAGTTGCCAATTCTCACTGCCTTAACCTCGATGCCAAAGAATTGAGTTTCATTGCTCGTGACAGAGTTGAGCCATTCAAGTGCAGCCCGATGCTCTTCCCTGATTACCTTGGCTATCCAGATGATTATTGAAGGCTCAGAACCCCCTGCATAGGTGAGGAGCTGACCGAGATGATTGTGGTCAGAAGTTTCTAGTTGATTCTCAACTATGACCCGTCTTCCTGTTGCCACATCCGTGCCGAACAGGTCTAAAGAAAACTTGCCAATTGGCTTTTCCCTTACGAACTCAAGGTCTAAACCAAGAATCTGACCAAGCTCGTTGGGATTCGCCTCAAGCCATGGCGTAAACGAAGAGGCCTCATTTGGCCAGACTTCTCGAAGTTCTACCTGTTGGAGCTTCCCAAGCTGCATAAATTTCCCCCTAAGGTATCGAGAACATCTCTCTGCTTTTACCTTAACAAGGTACACGAGCCCTATGTAGAAAGACTTGAGCAGTCCCAGAGGGGTCGGAGGGACCGACCCCCTCTGGGTTCTGTGGCTAAGGGTTCAAGAATCGGAGCTCACCCGAGGAGGGCGTGGTCCATGTTTGGTGTTTCACCAAAATTTCATCCAATGCTTTTTGAACCTGATTCACTTCCGACTTCACAACGAAACCCGAGTTGGGTTTGAAGTCGATGGCGAACTTGATGCCCGCAAGAGCATGATTCGCCAACACTCGCGATGACGGCTTACCGCGCATTATTCGCTTCCAAACAGGAGAAGTGGGAGCTGAGCGCGAGAAGTTGCGCGATTCAAGCTCAGAGACCTGAGCCCTCGATTGGTAGCGCTTGCTGATGAGCAATTTGATTTCGGCAGCGCTCTCATAGCTAGCGGAGGGTCGTATTTCTGCGTCAATTGCATGCTGGTACTGAGCGTCACCCATTTCCCATAGCCGAAGAGTGAATGGCTTCCCCAACTCACACAAATCTTCGAGAAGGTTCTCAAATTTGAGTTCTGATTCCAGAGTAAATCTGTGCGCGGGGAGCCAAGCCTTAGGTATTTGACTATCCATTTTCTTTCACCTCCTTTCTCCTCTCAGGGGGATTCGTGGCGAATAGCCACCAATCCCAAATCTCACCAATGGCATACTCAAGGACACAGGCTTTATTCACCATCAGTCGCGACCTCGTCTAACCCGTTCAATTCCGAGTGGAGCTCCTGAAGAGCTACTTCCAGATAAGGCTTTCGGTCTCTGGGGGCAATCTTTTGACTGAGAGCGCCTATCGCCTTCAAGTTCGAAGGATTGTTGGTGGGAAGAGTGAGGTCGTAACCTGTAGCGCTAGACCAGCGTTTCACGTTTTCTTTGACGCGCTTTATGGCGTACTTATCCTTACTTGCCTCGGCTGCTCCAAGCTTGTAGCCCAAAATGGCACCGCTCTTCCCTGCCTCAGCACGTAGGGCCTTCGATATGACTGACTGAATTTCAGCATCGACCTCGTTCGAGTGCTCGATTAGGTGTCCCGATAGCCACCAATCCTCGGTGGTCAGGTAGTCGCGACCGTCTAAAGCGGCTAGAACACAAGAGACCTTGGCACGTGTGAGTAATGTGTGAGACCTGCCGTGCTCTCTCTTGCCCTCACTTGCCAAGAAGTCTTCTTCAGCATGCGCCGCGTCCATCTCTGACAACGCACGAAACTGGGGAGGCATGCTGTCGCCTCGGTTTCCAAATCGAGGGATTTTGAAAGGCCTTTCAGGAAGCTCGACGCCCGCAGTATCGGCGAAGTCTTTGCGAGCGTTTGGATTTATCGCTCTCAAGTTGAGCAGACGGCTGGGCATTCCACTGGCCTTCGCTGCATCTGTTCGAAATGGGTCGTTTTCAGGCTGGGCGTTGAACACTGCAATCGCACGATACTTGCCTGCAGGCACTTCTTTGCCTCGACCACCTGCGAGTGAACGGCCCAATAAGTCGCCTGAGTACATACTGAGGTAAGTTGCTTCCAAGGTGCTTGAATTCTGATTCGACTTCCCCTTGTGATAAGAAATCTCGTCATTGAAAAAGACGCGGCAGTGATTGGGATTCACCCAATCAACTTCCCACTTGGTTTTGGTTTCGCTAACAGCAACCTCAACCTGAATGTAGAAGGCATCCGCAATTGCCTCTCCAGAACCAGCTTGCATCGGTTCGGGGGAGCTCCAACCGACGTCCTCGAATTCAAAGTTGTCTTTTGCGACTTTTCTAGCAGCTGACTTTCCTCCACCAGTTGGGGCTGACATCAGAAAGAGCATGTTCAGTGACGCTCGGCCAACATCTGAGACGTAGTGAGTTTCGAATCGGATGCGCGTCAACATCTCAACCATCAGCCATCCCAGAATTGCATAAGCGGACTTTCGGGTCTTGCTTGCAACCAGTTTTATGTGCTTTAGGAGCTCTCTTGAGCTCCAGAAGTCGTCCACGGAGCACTGTGTTTCTGTATTTCTTGACATTAGCTTTGAAAGTCCTCTCCAGCCACGTAACGGATGATGTTCGTCAGCTCTTGGACTGGGTTTGGGTCATTAGTGCTGCCGAAATAGAGTTCGGCAACAACATCAAAGACTCTGCGAGCGCCGAACTCGTTTCGCTCAAACTGCAAGTAGTGGATGCGTCCAACCAAGCTCAAGAGCTCGTCGTGCCCAATGTGGCTTGAAGTTCGATTCAGGATTTCGCCCCAAAGCAGGGCTGTCCCTAAAGAGGGCTCGTCATCATTGAGCCAATCAATCCAATCTGAAGGAGGTCCCGAGTACGGTGCCCTAGCAACCGTATGCGCTGTGCGGCCTTTAGAAGGGTTTGCAACTCTTGTTGTAGTGGATAGAGGCACATACCACTCTCGTGGCAGCACAGATATATCTGAAGGCCGCGGAGGAGTACATTCATTACCGTCAGGTCCGTACCACTTGTACTGCGCACCTGTATCAGGGTGAATCGAGGGCCAAACAACGGCATATCTGTGGTGGTGCTGTATCACCTCGACGTCAGGATAAGGCTGGCCGTTGAACTGAATGTCAGGCTCCACTCGATAAAAGCTGATTCCTGATAGCTGGCCCTGCCCGCGAGATGTTGAGACGTAGGTCCGCGGCAAGTCCCCGACTCGAAGGATGTCTTCGAGCATGGAGTCGTACCCGCGCTTCCTAATCCAACAGCGCTTCCTCGCGGACCATTTGTCGTAGTGGTCTACGTCTATGCCTACGACACCGCGGTTCATCTTTAGCAAGCAATTTCTGTCGGTGAACTTCAATTCCCAGCCGTCCATCTGTGCAGTGGATGCGGTGTTGTAATCTCCAGACTTCTTGTTTCTTCCGAACACCTCAAAGACTGAAGAGTCGGGGGTTTTGGAATCAGGTGCCGCTTTAGCTGGGGCAACCACTTCCCAACCTAGGCTGCGATATAGGCGCGAAGCCTCTGTGTAACTGGTCATTTGTCTCGTTTCTGGACTTGTTAGGCCATTAGGCCACTTGGCCGAATGGACGTGTTTGAGCACGATTTAGTGCCGATAGTTAGTAAAAAAAGAAAACTCTTCTTACTCTTTAGGGGCTATTTGCGAGTGCGCGACCTTTGGCCAAGATGGCCTATTGGCCTGATGGACTGAGGGCTTGACCAAAGGCCGCGCGTCCAGAGAAATGACCATCATGGTACAATTAGAGGTACATAACTCTGTTGCTTGTTCCGTATTCAGTTGTTGTGCAAGAGGTTCTGGTTACAGCCAGAGCCTCTTCTTTTTTTGGCTAGTCCTTGGACTCCTCTAGCCAAACTTCTAGGTCTCTTCGGCTCACTCTGAAGTGGCGCCCTATTTTCTGCGTTCTCGGTCCTCGACCTTCTTTACGCAGTTGGTAGAGGGTGTTGAGAGGGATTCCCAACAAAACCGCCAATTCCTGATACCTGTATTGCTCCTTGTCCATGCACCTCCTTCCGTATTTTGTTGTCCATCTAGTCCTCAAAGATGTCCTCAAATGGACTCGTCTCAGGAGTTTCGTTCGAGAAACTGACCTCACCAACCAACCGCATTCGCATGAGGTAAGAGTCGAGTTCCACCCTCGACCAACGCACATTGGCATTCGAGCCATACCTGATTGGCTTTGGGCCGTTCGGGTTATTTGGGAACGACTTTCGCTTGAGGGTGCGCTCAGAAACTCCCAAATACTTGGCAGCCATTGCGTTGGCCAAGACTTCGTCAACGGGCAGTGCCTTTATTGGCATCGTCTCGCTAAGCCATGAGCGCAGGCCTTGTTGAATTGATGGCGACAGAGACACGTTTCTAAACCTTTCCGACACGTTTGAGTTTTACTTGACTCGATGCAGTATCTAGATTAGCATGAATGTAGATACTCAATTTGTCAAGCGAAAGGTTTGAACATTGGTAGAAAGATTTGTTCTAGTGCACTCCGAGGTCAGGGGCACGAATGTCGTCGCAATTGTCGCATCCCAAAGAGACGCGATTGAGACGCGCGTGCATGTGCTGACTTGCGCGCTGGAGCAGGCGCTAATTGATGACGCGCAGGTCGAGTTGGCAAAGTGGTCTCCCGTGGGGCAGATACCTGCACTGAGGCCTGCGCATCATTTCGAAAGCTCATCATTTGCTGCTCCTGCACTTCCTCACAGCCAAATGCACACATCTAATGTCCGAGCATGGGCCATCGAATCTGGGATTCAGATTGAAGAACTAGTCCGCATGGGAATCAGTTTGGTTGAGGCGTTACCGAAGCCCGCACTTAGTGCGCGCTTGGAAATCTCATCGGTGCCCCTCAAGGAGTCCTTGAGCGCAGGCGTACTCGCTGCTTTCGGCTACTCAGTTTTTGATGGTTCATTGCCTTCCAGCCCAAGGGCGCGTTGGTCATTCGTTGGTGTGATGGAACACCTACTCGCCCAGCTAGGTGTTGAGAACAACATCAAGGTCTACAGCATGGCCTTTAACTTCAGCCGCCCTAAGGCACACAAAGATGTCAGAACCTACAGGCAAGCTATTGGGGAAATCGAAAGGGCGTAAAGGTGGACAGAAGTCGGCTTGAACGCTTGGAAACTGGGATACAGCGTGACCCTAAGACCAAAGAACTTTTGGCTTCGACCAAAGTAAAGATGGATGGTGGATTCCAGAAGATTCGCAGGGTGTTCCCAGACCACAAGGAAAACTTGGTGGCTGCTCGAATCTGGATGAGCAAGGTAAAGGACCAGTACCGTCGAAGGCACCACACAATGCGTCTCCGCACAAATGGGACATGGGTCGTCAACTTACCCATGACCGAAAAATACGCCGCAAAAACTGAAGACTTTGGCTACAACTTCAGCTCGGCTTTGGAGTGGGCGAAGAACGCATATGACGAGAGAGCCCGTGGTAAGTGGAACGAAGAACGAAAAACCGTCGAGCAGGCTTGGAATTGCTACCAATCCCACAACGCACAACTTCCAAAGGCGACGACCCTCGGTGAATACAAAAGGATTTGGGGTCGTGAACTCAAGGCATATTGGGCAAACGTCCTTCTAGATGATGTGTCCGCGAAGAGCGTTCAGTCTTGGATAAATGATTGGAGTGGCACGAATGCTGCGCTGAAGCATGCCAAAGGTGTCCTCAGCGTAATTCTGAGTCATGCAGTCGAAGAAGACTGGATGACACACAACCCCGCCTACCGACGGAAGCTACCTAAGTCACCGAAACCCAAGGCTGAAGGTATACCGCCAGAGAAGCTAATCGTCGCGATAAACCACCCCAAGAGGGCTTCAGACAGGCTCGCGATGGCGGTGTCATTTGAAACTGGCCTCCGTTGGTCTGAATGGGCGCCCTTGAGAGTCAAAGACTTCAACCCAACTACAAGAAAGCTTGAGGCGAAGTTTCACGTCACTCGTGACGAAAAAGCTCGTCCAGTAATAGAGATAGGTAGCAAAACCGATGTCGACTCAAAGTCAGTGGCTTTGAGCGAACCCCTTGCGAAATTGCTTCTGGATTTCATCACTGAGGAAAAGCGAAACCCTGAAGATTTGTTGTTCCCATCACCCAATGGACAAATGTGGGCCTACAACAATTGGCGAAATCGGGTCTGGGAGCCAGCTCGCGAGGCTGCGGCCATCGACAGGGTCAAGTACATGACAGGGACTCACACCGCTCGCAGAAGTGCAATCACAATTGCGTATGAGGGCGGCGTAAATGTAAACACCATTCGAAGTCAGACCAAACACTCCGATACTCACATCATTACCAAGACCTACCTTCAGAGTTACTCTGATGCTGAGTATGAAGTTGCAGACACTATCCACTCCAAACTCGGATTGCCAAGAATCGAAGACTAACCCCTCCAAGGGGGGGCGTTTTGGGGCACATTTGGGGCCGACTGGGCAATTCTTCTTCGGGAAGACATTACGGGATGCCCGTTTAGCCCACTATCTAGAGCCTTTTTTGCAAATATTGTCGAAAATTGACTAACTTACTTTTAATCCGTGGGTCGTCGGTTCGAGCCCGACGGGGCCTACTTTCTAACTCAAATGGCAGCCTGCACTCAATGGAAAGCCAGCAATTCGAAGATGATTTATCCAATTTCTACCAGCCGACTAAACATCTCACCCCTAGCCAGGGCGGATGCGAAACAATTCTCGGACTACCGTTCTGATCCAGAGATTGCTAGGTATCAAAGTTGGGATACGCCCTACAGCGAAGCTCAGGCCCTTGCGCTCATCGAGTCACAATCAGGCATTGAGCTCCCTCCGAAGGGCGAATGGCTGCAGCTTGCAATTC
>JACCDV010101016.1_pt1 | contig 10473 bp, 15 predicted proteins | sample 7446131 | NCBI WGS metagenome assembly JACCDV01 (sample SAMN15323448, study PRJNA562643) | freshwater metagenome | isolation source: river surface water | place: USA:Blue River Watershed | collected 2017-08-17
CTCCTGATAAAATTTTAAATCCCAAAACTAATAGATGTGTAAACAAAAAAAGAAATCAAGAAAAATTAAAGAAAGAATGTTCTCCTGATAAAATTTTAAATCCCAAAACTAATAGATGTGTAAACAAAAAAAGAAATCAAGAAAAATTAAAGAAAGAATGTCCGCCTGATAAAATTTTAAATCCCAAAACTAATAGATGTGTTGACAAAAATGGGAAAATAGGAAAAATGTTAATTAAATAATTTGTACTAAATCTTTTACAAGAAGATGGTAAAATGTACAACCAATTAAAAGATAAGAATATAGTTCAGAAAATGAAATATCCATAAAATTCATTTTTGTTGAAGCAGTTCGAAATACAAGGAAAGCTACAAGAAGGGATACGGTCATTTTTAAAAAATCATTTGCTAACTCTAAATATTCTTTTGAAATTGGTAAATCAATATGAAATAAAACCATTATATTATTTTTTATAAACAAAAAAAAAACAATTATTAATAATAATGGAATCTAATTTGGAACTTGAGAAACTCAGTGTACAAGAATTAAAACAATTATTAGGTAAAATGAATTTACCAAAGAGTGGAAAAAAGAATGAATTAATTAAAAGAATAAAAGCAAATAGACAAAAAACAATTCAATTTGAAAATAAAAGTTCAAAAATAGATACAAGTAAATTTATTTCAACTAATAATAGCAAATTTTTAGATTTTATTGAAAAAGAGTTTGCAGAATATAAATTAAAACCAACTCAAGAAGATGTTGATAAATGTAAATCATTGTCAAGTATAAAACAATTATTTGATTATCAAAAATTTCTCGTAGAATATATGAGATTACACAATAAAGTTGGTAATGAAAAAGCACAAAGCAGGGGTTTATTAGTATACCATTTTGTTGGTACAGGTAAATCGATAAGTGCAATTAATATGGCAGAAGCATGTCGTATTTATGGAGGAAATAAAGTACGTAAAGTAATAGCATTAATACCGGCTACTCTTCATGATGAACCTTGGGTAAAAGAATTAAAAAGCCCTCTAGGTCCTAAAACAATTTCAACTGAATATGATTTACCAAAAAATGGGTGGTATTTACTTCATTATAATGATACAACTACGTTTGAAAAGAGATTAAATTCATTTGGAAATAATCCATTTGATAATTCGGTTGTTATTATAGATGAAGTACATAATTTTATGAATACACTGCCAAGAACAAAAGAATCAGTACGATGGAAATTATATCAACAAATGATGACGGCACAAAATGCAAAATTTATTTTTATATCAGGAACACCAATTATGAATACACCATTTGAAGTTGTTTTTATTTATAATATTCTTCGTGGAATGGTATTATTTCCGGAAGATGAAGAAGAATTTATGAAATTATTTTTCAAAGATGATAAAATGATTAATAAAAATTTATTTATGAGAAGAATTAATGGATTAACATCTTTTTATAGTGGTGTCGGAGAATCAGTTTATGCAGAGAAGAGAATAAAACGTGTTAATTTAGAAATGACTAATATTCAAGCAGAAAATATGTTGAAAATTCAAGAATTTGAAGAAAATCTTCGTGTAGGTAAAGATACGACACAAATGGGTCAATCAAGATCGGATGTTGAATCGCAAATTAAAACAATAAAACGAGCTAAAATTTTAAAAGCAAAAGGAACATTAGCACAGGCTTTAGGTATTAAATCGTCGCCATTTACACAAAAAAATGATGACGAAACAACAAGACTTTTTACATTTTCAAGAGCTAACGCAAATATTTCATATCCAAATGAAATTCTTTCAAAATATAGTAAACAAAATGTAGAATCTATTGTTGATCCAAAAAATTATGAAAAAGTTGTCAAAGAATTAGATTTTAGTAAAATGAAAGAATATTCTCCTAAATTTTCTATAGCAATTCCTTTAATTAAAAAATCATCGGGACCTGTTTTAGTATATTCAAGTTTTAAAGAAGTTTATGGAATTAAAATGCTTGCAGAAACTATGAAATATTATGGTTTTGAAGAATTTAAAAAAGACATGAACGTGTTAAATGATGGTAAACCCAAGTTTGTTTTATGGACTGGTGATACTTTACAATCTGATAAAAAAATTATTCTGAAAAATTTTAATGATAATAAAAATGTTGATGGTTCTATTATTAAAGTTATTATGGTTACTGAAGCGGGACGTGAAGGTATTAATTTACGTGCTGTACGACAAGTTCATATTTTAGAACCTTGGTGGAATTTAAATCGAATTAAGCAAGTTATAGGACGAGCTGTACGAATTTGTTCTCATGCACATTTACCTAGAAAAGAACAATTTGTTGACATTTATCAATATTTTGTTAATTATCCCAAAGGTCAAAAAACAAAAATGTTAGCCCCAGATTTGTTAGTAGAACAAGTGGCTAAAAAGAAAAATATAATGGAAGAAGATATATTAAAAGTCATTAAAAATTCTGCTATTGATTGTAGATTAAATAAACTTCATAATAAAGGAGTTGAATGTGTTGATTATTCTTCTTCTGTTTTTGAAACATTATATAATCAAAATATCACAAACGACCAACAAGATATAGAAGATATTGATTCATTTAGAAGAGTTGAATATAATGGTCAAACCTATATTATGATACGTAATAATGTGTATGAAAATAAAACAACACCAGAATTAAGGAAAGGTATACAACCTAAATTAATCGGTCATGCAGAAGTGGATCTCCAAGGTAATATAACAAAGATTGAAAAACAAGATTTAGAACAATATGTACCTATAGTAATTCAAGGTAAAACTCTTTTAAAAAAGGGAAATTATATATATAGCTTTTTAAGCCAATCAGATTTAGAAAAAGGATTAAAACCTATTCGTTTATTTAAAGCAAATTAAAAACAAATTTAATAACAAAAATGGAACAACAACAACAAAAACCACAAAGTGATTTTGACAAAGCACGGCATGCCTTACGTTTAATGCAAGCAGCTTTAGAAAAAGCAAAGACAACACACGGTGACTTGTATACTTTTGGTGATTGTGCTTCTATTTATACTGCTATGATAAATATAAATAATTTTATTGATAAATTAGAACAATCCCAAACCACCAGTTATTCAAAACAAGCTTCCATGCCTATAGTTAGTTATCAAACCAATTGAGAAATTCGCCAATAATTTTAAATATTAAAATATAGATAAAAAAATAAATTATAAATACTTCAATTTTATTTTTTTTTTGCTTTTTTTTAAGTTGTTTTAAAACTTTTTTAAATTTTTTTTCATGTTGTACTTTATATTTGAAATTCTGCTCTAATAATCTTAAAATCTCATTTTGATTATATAAATTTAAAACTTTATTTAAAAATAATTTTTTACATACTTTTTTTTGTAAATTTTGTTTGTGTTTTAGATTTGTCAATTCATTTAATACTTGAGAATACATTAATTTGTGTTTAAAATTACTCATGATATAACTATAAATTTTTTCAATTTTTTTATATAATTTTAAATCAAGACTATAATGTAATAAAATGGAACATTTGGCTTTAACAAGTAAAATATTATATGACGTAGAATTATTAAAAACCAAAAAGGAATTAAAAGAATATAAACAAAAATATGATTATCCGAAAATTAATGTAATTTCTTATGAAGTTTGGTGGGAAAGATATAATTATGTAGAACATTTATTAAGTGATTTCCAAAAAACATTAAAATTCTTGTATCAAGAAAATTATGAAAAATACAAATTATTTTTTAAAGAACAGATGAAACATTTAGACGATGGATTGAAAATTTTACAAATTATAAATCAATTGAATGAAAATTTATTTGAAGAAATAATGAATTTTAAGAAACATTTTTTATATGATTTAATTCATAAAATTACTTGGATGCATTGTCTTAAGTGTAAGAAATTAATTAAAACAATTCATGGTTTATGTGAAAACTGTGAATGTTTAGAGAATGGAAGTTTTATCTTGGCTGATGCTATTGACCATTAAACCAAAGAGATGATAAATAAATTAAAAAAAATTGAAATAAATATACATACATACATACATATGATATCTGTTTGTGATATTGAATGGGATGAAATAGTAGATATAGAATATATAGAACCAGACCAAAATGAAGTAGTTTATGATTTTTCTGTAGAAGATGTAGAAACATTTACTACAAAAGAAGGGATTATAGTACATAACACATTGAATACCTTGACTTAGGGTATAAAAGCGATTTTTACTATTGCTAGTAATTGTTTTTTCACAATTGCAACACATTCAAATTGCGGGAAACTCCTTAGAGCTCTAATTACTACTTTTATTTGGAAACGATTAAAAGAAATAGTAAAAAGGTTAGAGATTGGATAATCCGCAGCCAATACCCTAAGTTCAAAGCTACGAATATGGGGAAGGTTCAACGACTAAACGTTTGTGGTCCTCTTTATAAAAGAGGGTTAAGATATAGTCTAGTCCCTTTAAAATATGTCGAAAGACAGGGTATACACGTTCATAGTGCAGGGGTAAATTCAAAATTAAATGTAAATCAAGGGGTTCCGCGGTTAGAAGAAATTATATCAGTCACAAAAAATACAAAAGCGCCATCACAAAAAATTTATTTAAAACATCCTGATCCAAAATATGTTTCTAAAATTGAACATTTAACATTTCAGCATCTTGTAAAAACTTATGCAATTTATTATGATTCTTCAAGTGAATATTCACCATGGTATATGGAAATTGTATTAGATGAATTTTTATTATTTACAAAAGAAATTCAAATGATAGATATTTTTGTAAAACTGTATACCTATTTTGAAAAATGGGGTGTTGAAATTATTGTATATCCAGATAATCAATGTACAAATGTTAGAATCTACAGAGCAGAACATAATGAAGGTGATTTTGAAAATTTAAAAGAAATGGTTGAATATTTTTCAAAAATTACAATATTAGGCATAGAATTTATTGAAAATGCCTTTTTTAATGAAAAGGAACAAAATATACAAACTAATGGTTCAAATATGAATGAAATTTTATCATTATCATTTGTCGATTCAATTAAAACATCTTCAAATGATATATGGGAAATATTTGAAATATTTGGAATAGAATCAGCCAGACAAATGATAGTTCAAGAAATTAATAATATTATGGAATTTAATGGTATTACTTTGGATATTCGACATATTGAATTATTAGCAGATGTGATGACATCACGTGGGTTTATAATGTCTACTGATAGACATGGATTAAAAAAGAATGAAGGAACACAGGTATTGGCAAGAGCATCATACGAAGAATCAATTGATATTTTATCAAAAGCTTCTGTATTTAGTCAAGTGGATGAGTTAAAAGGAATAACATCAAATATTTTAGTTGGTCAAGTTGCTCCGAGTGGAACTGGGGATTGTGAATTGGTTATGGAATTATAAATTTTATCTATTAATAATATAATGGTATCTGATCCGTTTTGGTATGAAGACCCAACTATTTTAATTAAATCAAATCGATTTAGTGAATTTTTTCCACATAATGAAATGAGTTTCGAAGAAAAATTAAATGCAATGGTACGTTTTGCAATTTATTTTGCTATTTTACTTTTTGCGTTTAAAAAAACTGCTAATAAGTCATTTATTGGAATTTTATTTCCATTATTTGTTTTAGGTTTAACTTTATTTTTATATCAAAATGGTAATGGGAAAGAAACAATGTCAACATTAGATGGTGGACCTAAATATGAAGATTGTCAATTACCCACTGATGAAAATCCTTTTATGAATGTTTTAATATCAGATTATACGGCCAACCCACAAAAGAAAAAAGCATGTAATGTTAGTGATAAAAAAGTAAAACAAGAAATCAAAGATAAATTTGAAAATAATTTATATAGAGATACAATTGATATATGGGGACGAAATAATTCACAACGAGAATATTATACAATGCCAAATACAACTATTCCTAATGACCAAACGAATTTTGCTAATTGGTTATATAAAACATCCCCGACATGCAAAGAATTAACAACCTATTGTATTACAGAAAATGATGTACGACATAATCGTCGACCAATTCATCAATTAATTAAAGATGGCAGATAAGAACTTCTTTTGCTTTTATGCGATTTTTATTTGCATTAATTGTTCTCGTTAATTCAAAATTAACTATTTTAACCTGAGTTTCAGGATATAAATTACGTATTTCCAAACAATCTGAATTTGATAAAAAAAAAGAATTTCTTATACTTAATAATATTTGTGATAAATTATATTGGTGTTCATTTGTAAAATCATCTTGTGTATATGATTTAAATTTTGATTCACTACATACATAATAAGGCGGATCTAAATAATATAAAATATTTGGTCTATGTTTTAATTCTTCTAATAATGTAAAACAATTAATACATCTTATATCGGCATTTACGAGAATTTGACTACATTTATTTAAAACTTCTTCATTGTAGATATTTACATATTTATAATTACCAATTGGTATATTAAATTTTCCTTGTTTATTTTCTCTATACATTCCATTAAATCCAGTTTGGTTTAAAAAAATAAAATAAGTTGCAATTTTAATTCGTTCATCTATATGTTTAAATGTAATTAAATCACCATTTTTATATTTTAGTAAATTAAATTCATTACGTATTTTATAATAAAATTCTATTCTTTCTTCACTTTTACCATATTCCATTGTATTATATATTTCATGTATTTTAGATAATGGTTTTTTTAAAAGATTAAGATTATCTTTAACTATTAAAAATGTATTTATTAAATTTGGATTTATATCCGCTAAAATAGCTTTTTTTGGTTTTAATTCAAAAAATACAGAACCACTTCCTAAAAAAACTTCACAATATGTGTCATAATTTTCTGGGAATTCTTTAATTATTCTTTTTGCAAGTCTGTTTTTTCCGCCACACCATTTTATAAAACTCATATATTGAAATATAAAAAGTTTTTTTTATATAAGAACATGGATACATTTATTAATACCATGATTGAAAAATGCAAATGGGAACTTTATTTTGATAATTCATCTTTATTAAAAAATTCTCAAGTTATTCAATGGTGTTTTGAAAATCCATTTACAAATAAAAATGATGAACGAGAATGGGGAAACAAAATTATAAAAAAATATTGTAATTCATCTACAAATACATGTCAATGGACAACTAAATTAGGTGAAAATATTGTTAAAGAATATTATAAACTAATGGGCAATGATAATCAGGTGGTTTATGTCAATAATTTAAAACCAGATTTTCAAACAGAAGATAGTATTATTGAAGTTAAAACTCGTTCATGGAATATTTCAGGCACTGCAGGTGAAAAAGTATTTGGTGTAAGTAAAAAATATTGTGAAATTCCAGTTTTAACTCATAAACCACTAAAAATTATTTGTGTGGCCTATCAAGATTATGAATCTAAGAATAAATTTAAACTTTTTAATCCTGAACCAAATTCACAATTATATAAAATTATTAACTATGAACAAAATATATTAAATATTCATTATGTTTCTTTTGTTGATTTACTAAAACAAATAGGTTTTAAAAATAAATGTTGGGAATAAAAATCTTAATATATATTAAAAATGAATAACAATGTATATGAAGAGGATTCTTTACAAAATGACCCTAATTGGAAAAAATATGAATATCAAGCAAATCAGAATATACATGATTATCAAATGAAAACTTATGGTTTTATACATTCAGGGCCAATTGATACAAATTCTCTGCTAAGACACGGGTTAATACAACATCAACATGTTCAAGAATTTGATAAATCACAATATATTTTTAATTCTATGCCAATAGCTGTTCAACAGCAATGTGAATTTAAAAATATTGAATGTGCAAAACAACCAGAGTTTACATTTTGGGAAGCTACGTCGGCAGCAGTTAATCCCCAAAAACATATTCAAATTTTTGATTATCAAGGTATTGGGACACGACATTGGGGACGTAAATCTGATAATTTTTACAAAAAAATAGATGATGTAAAATTAAAACAATTATTTTAATTAAATATTTAAATATAAAGAAAAACAATGACACCAGTTTTGCAATTAAAAAAAAACCCATATTCATCAGCATCCGGTATTTATGATAATAGTATTTTTGAAACAGGTCGTATTATTCTTAATGGAGTTAATAATGGTATAGGATTATTTATAGGTTCGACACAAACTTTAACCCATGAAAATAATTTAACGTTAGGTGTATCATATAATAGTGCATCATTGATGGTAGCTGGTGATGTTTTAATTGATAAATACTTGTATGTAGAATCTGGTATTACCACCAATGGAGATATACAAATTGGTATGACTGGGTCAACAGAACAAAACCTAACACTTGGTCTTGATAATCCTTGGAGAATGAAAAAAATCAATGATACTATAAGGTGGGAAAAATTTAATTCATTGTCTCAAGAATGGGATTTGATGATTCGATTTTCCGAATGTTAACTAAAATATATCAATTTAAAAAAATTTTCTTAAATAAAAGCAATATCAAAATAAGTCGCTTTACTATTAAAGAGTTTAAAACAGTTTTAGAATGTAGAAAAACATATTTTCTGGATGAAATAAATGAAGAATTGAAATATATAGAAAAAAGTAAAGCAACTAATTTAGAGTTTTTACAAAAACAATTAGAATTTGGAAGTAATTTGTTAAATTTTATTAAAGACGATGATTATATTATTTTTAAAAATAAACAAAATAAACGTAATCAAATATTAGCACATGATTATTATACACATAAAAATTGTAATTGTAATAACAGTGATACTATTTGCAGAAACAATATATAATTAGAAAAATTAAAAATATACCAGTTAAAATAATATAAATCATATGTTTGTTTTTATTAATAGATTTTGATTTTCTAATTTTTATTATATTGTTTGAATTTAAATTTTTCAGATATGTTGAATTATCATATTCGTAAGTATCTGTATTAATGTTAAATAATAACCATTCTGTAGTATTGATATCATTTGTGGTACTTATACCTGCTACATTTTTATAAATAATTTCCCATTTATCTATATTCTTGTTATATTTAATATAAACAAATTGATTGTGAAGTGGCCATTTGGACTGATAATATTCATTATTAATAGGAACATATTCAGTAAAGATCCAAGTATATGTATAAAAATTTCTTCCACCGCACATATAAATAGAATTGATATTAGTATTTATATGTGGTATTTGTGGTAATCCTATCAAGTTATTAATAGTCATAATATCATAATAGGATAATTGATAACGTTGTCCAATAAAACAAACATCATTAGTGATAGTTATATTAGAGTTAATTTGAATTGTTTTTTGTCCATTTTGTGAATATTCCCATTCACCATAATGCATTATAGAATTTAAATCATATGTTTTATTTCTAACATACATATCATTATAAAAATTAAAACGTGTCGAATTAATAATGTTTGTATAATTAATATGAACATAATTATCTCTATCTATTCTCGAATGTTCATTTGGAACACCTATTGCTTTTAAAATTTGACGAATAATTGCACCTATATCACATATATCTCCAATAGAAATATATTGGAGTCCTTGTTGTTTTCCAAAATATGAAAAACAGATATATAAATTAACAAATTCTAAATAATCTATTTCATTAGTTCTTTCAATAAAAATAACATTTGTACTATTTTGAATATAATTTAATGCTATTGTAATATCATTTTTATATGTTATATTTTCATGAATAATATATGGAATCGGATTATTCCATGTATTATTTATTGGAAGAGCAATTGAATAAAGAGTAAAAAGTATATTATCCATTATAAACACTTTATTAAAAAATCAATTTTTAACTTTTAGGAGACGATGAATTTAAAAATTGATTTTTTTAATGAAGAATAAATAAATGAATATCTTTTATTTGCATTCAAACCCAAAAATTTGTGCAATATATCATAATAATAAACATATTTGTAAAATGATTTTGGAAACAACACAATTACTTTATACGTGTATTCATATGACAACTCCTGAAATTTTAGACTATGCACCATTAAATAAATCTGGACAGAATGGTTATAAAAAAACTCATCAAAACCATCCTTCATCCATCTGGACACGGACTTCTATTTCTAATTATAAATGGCTATGTTCATTAGGCGTTGAATTATGTAAAGAATATACATATCGTTTTGAGAAAATTCATTCGTGTCAACAACATATAGAATGGTTATATAAACAACAACCAAATTTATCTCAATTACCATTTACTCAACCATTGCAAGCTATGCCAGATAAATATAAACATGAAAATTGTATAGTAGCTTATCGAAATTACTATATAAATGAAAAAGCATCTTTTTCAAAATGGACAAAAAGAAATATTCCATATTGGTTTTCTTAATTTTTTTATATGTTTATTAAAATGAGTATTTCATATGGAGAATTAAAAAC